>JGI24695J34938_10001062_pt1 | contig 24897 bp, 16 predicted proteins | sample TergutCo191P3_FD_34938 | JGI IMG/M metagenome (IMG submission 34938)
ATGTTGTGTTATTTCACGGCGGCGTTGAATGGTCAACAAAACCTGACGCGGCAACGCGCGCGCTTTATACTGATCTTATCGCGTCCGGCGCCGATCTTGTTATAGGAACGCATCCTCATGTAGTGCAGGGGTTTGAATGGGTTCTTGGGAAACCTGTGTTCTGGTCGCTTGGAAACTATGTTTTTGGACAAATGAACGGCTTTTTTACAGGCGATGAAGGTCTTTTTGTCCGTTTAGGTTTTTGGCACGGGAAACTTTTGTATATGGAACCTTTCCCGATATTTTTAAATGATATAAGAACTGATATTGTTTCCAAAGATAAGTTAAAAGTTTTTTATGAAAGATCGCGCGAACTGAGAAAAGCAAACTAAATGTTTATAGTCCGATTATAAACATTTAATTTATATTTTATTTTTTCCTTTTAAAAGTATACTCTCCAGGTATTTCTGAATCTTCGCTTAAAGTAAATTTAATCGTATCCGGATCTTCCTTGGTGACAGCCGCTGTGCCTACTTCTTTGCCTTTTAAATTATCACTTACGAATTTAAAATTATTTCCATCTCTTGTAAAGGATCCTTTATCAAACTGCCATCCTTGTACTGATAATGTCCAATTGTTTTCCGTAACTTCTATAACGGAACTTTGTGTCATTATAGTTCCTTCCCATGTTCCTGAAACATCGATTTCTTTTTCTTTGCAGCCAGTAAATACAAAGCCAAGTATTAATAATGCGCTGAATATTCCGATAATTTTTATTTTATTCATTTTTCCTCCATAATCGTATTGATTATTTGATGCTGTTGAATGGCTTAAATTAATAATAATTTAACCGGACGCCATTTATTTTCAAGTAAATAGTAGCAGATTATTTTTGTTTGTCAATAAGTTAAAAAAAATATTTTTATAACGTCAGGAAGAAATTTCATTCAAATGATTTTTAATTGCAGCTTCCACTTCATCAAACTCACTGTGCAGTAAATGTTCAGAGATAGATTTTAAAAGTTCACTTGTTTTACGGGACCATGTTTTCTCTCTCAATTCATTTGTGATATTTTTCGCTGCTTTCTTGTCCATTATTAAACACGCTTCATTTATTTCTTTCAGTTTTCCGGCAAGCATCTCGATAGATTCTTGAGAATCTTCAGCGTTAACGTCACCTTCAATCTTGCGTTTAATTTCTGAAACAACATTTATAATATTATTTAAAAACCCGCTTGTTTCTGTCAGTATTACGTTGATATTGTTCTCTCTGCCTGCCTGTTCAAGTCTTAACGCTGTTGCGGAAAGTTCTCTTTCCCCGATGTTCGCAAGAGCGCTTTTCATTGCATGAACATTGATAATATACATTTGAAGATCATCTTTGCTTTTAAAATTATTTTCCATTCCATTTTTAATTACTTTAATAGATCTTTCAGCGTCCCGCGCGAAAATTTCAGCAAGCTGAATATCAATTTGATCATGACCCTGATTTGGATTTGCTTTTTTATCAATTTCAACTTTCTCTTTTTGAGCGGCTTCCAATACGTCAGATGACTGTTTGTCACGAATCAATTTATTAATAACAATGTTCAATTGACGAATATCGATAGGTTTGGAAATAAAATCATCAAAACCGTTTTTGAGGAACATTTCCGCCTGTCCTGCAAGCGCGTTAGCTGTCAAGGCGACAATCGGCTGAATGTATCCTGTTTTCCGCAGATTTTTTGCCGCTTCAATGCCGTCCATTTTAGGCATCATATGATCCATAAAAATGATGTCGTAAGTTGAACCGGCTTTTACTTTATCGATCGCTTCAAATCCGCTTGACGCAAGATCAATTTTAAGACCGTACGGAGCCATAAGTCCTTTCGCTACATAAAGATTTGTTTCTACATCATCAACTATTAATACGCTGCCATAAGGCATATACTCGTGCTTTATCTGTGTTCGTTTTAATTGAATTGCGTTGCCTAACCTGAATTGACGCAGATTCTCCGCAACGTCTTTTCCTATTATTCCGCTGATTCCGATACCGTCTGTTTTCTGCGGCAGACGGACTGTAACTGTTGTTCCTTCGTTAACAGCGCTCTTTACATTTATTTTTCCGTACATTAAATCGACAAGGTTCCGCGTAATTGTCATACCGAGACCAGCGCCCTCTGTTGTGCGGTTTGCTTCCATGTTGAACCGCGTGTACTCGTCAAATAATTTGCTTACCTGATCGGGCGTCATTCCCTGACCTGTGTCGGAGACCTGGAAAATAAGAGTGACAAAAACTGATCCGCCGCCGCGTCCTACGCACTCCGCGGACACATTGAAAACAATTTCACCTGAATCCGTATACTTAAAGGCGTTGGAAAGAAGATTGTTCAATATTTGTTTAATGCGAAGCTCGTCTCCTACAAGCGTAGACGGAATGTTATTGTCGATTTCAAGTTTGAATTCTATCGGTTTGCTTTCGTAGCGGATATAATTTAATTGAATAATGTCGTTAATTAGACTCGCAACGTCATATTTTACAGGAACAAGTTCAAGTTTTCCCGCTTCAATTTTTGAAAGATCAAGGATGTCATTTATAATATTTAAAAGAAGGTTTCCGGAATTGTTAATTTTTATAAAAGCTTCGCTTGTTGAAGGAGGATGAGAAGAGTTCTGCATTTGAATTTCAGTCATGCCTAAAATTGCATTTAACGGAGTTCGGATTTCATGGCTCATTGTGGCAAGGAAGTTGCTTTTTTGCTGCGTTCTCATGTCAGATTTTAATTTTGCCTGGGAAATATAATAGAGCATTGTGCATAACGCCCACGCCAATAAAGAACCAATTACAATTAAAAAAACAGCCATATTATTTACGCTTCTGTAATATTCATTAACAGGAATGACAATGCCAAGATACCAGCCGTATTTTACTTTTTTAAAATATACAACCGTGTCTTCGCGCATATAATTTTTTACGCGGCGTTCGTTTATATTCACTCCTCTTTCCAGTTCATCCGATAATTGAGCTATATCACTGTCCGCGCTAAGGTTATACAGTCTTTGACCGATAAAACTATCCTGATGGTGAGCGAGAATATCCAGTTTATCATTAATTAATATTCCGTAACTGCCTTCTGTAAGGTTTATGGAAACCGCTTGATGATAAATTCTTTCAAGCTCAATATCCAGGCAAATTACCGCCAATGGAGTATTATTTTCATCAGTCATATAACGGGAAAATGTAAGAATCGTCTTTCCTGTTACTAAATCTTTATAAGGTTCAGAAATCGCGATGCTTCCCTTTGCGTTAATTGCTATCTGATACCATGGACGTTCCTGCGGCACAAAATTTTCAGGCGGCTCCCAGTTTCTTCCTGATATATATTTGCCGCCCCAATTAAAAAAATATCCATGGGTAGTGTTCAAACCTGACATACGCTCTCTGTCTGTGACAAGAAAATTGGTTATATCTACCATGTACATTCTGAGAACTCTTTCGTCAATGTTATTTGCCAGCATACTGCGGATTGTTTCTGAATAACCGCTGAGAAATGTTTCGGGTTCCAGAAGATTGCCGATAATTTCGCCTTCCGCGAAATTTATGGCGTTTTCTGCGTCTTTTACAAGGTGTCTGTGTTCAATGCGGCTTGCGAAAATGAAGCTTGAGATACCCATTATCACAAATGCAATTACAATTATAAACATTTGCGCATAAACTGAGTTTACAGCCCGGTTTTTCTTAGAGACAGACCGCAAATTGACCCTCCATTCCTTTTTAAAATTGAATTTACCCGGATAATACAATTATAGAATAATAATGAAGAAAATGGTACTAAATCCTTGAATTTACCTGATTTAGCAGAACAGAAGAGTCAAATGGCTTAGTAATAATTCCGACAGCTCCTAATTTTGCGCTTTTTTCTTCGATTACAGCGTCTGTCGTTCCGGTTAGGAAAATTACAGGGATTGATGCCCATGTATTACTGGCTTTTAGTTTCTCCAGAGCCTCAAAGCCGTTCATTTCCGGCATTTCTATGTCCAATAGAATTAAGTCGGGGTTGATTTTTTCTATCAGAGTGAACATTTTAGCTGCGGAGGGTAAGGTCATTACGTTAAAATGTTCTTCCAGGGCTTCTTCGGCTTTAGCCAAGTTTGTATCGCTGTCATCTACTATAAAAACTGTCTTCAAATATTTTTCTCCACGTTATGGAAGAATATTTCCATAACAGCGTTTTGTCAAGTAGGTTTTTCTTGACTTCTTTAAGTGACTTTTTTATTTTTATTTGTGAATTAAAAAAAGTTTGGAGGGAATTATGAATAATGAGATTAATATACTGATTGTTTCCCGCTATTATGAGGATCAAGAACGTATTGCTGCGGTATTATCAAACTACAGCGATTTTAATATTATCGGCGTAGAGAATGATGAAGCAGGCGCTTTAACTAAAACGGAGCGGCTTAAACCTGATATTGTAATTCTGGATTTAATTACTAAAGAAATCTCCGGACCTGATATGGTACGTGTAATCCGCAGAAAATCTCCTTCTACATCTGTAATTATCATCAATGATAAAGATGATAATGCTCATGAAAGTTATATTATTAAAACTGAAATTGCCGGATATTTATTAAAAGAAATTGATATGGATAAACTCGCTCTGGCAGTAAAATTAATTTCATTAGGCGGATGTTATATTAATGATTCCATTACCGAAAGAATATTAAATAAATGGGCGTATATTAATCAGTTTCCCGGACTATTAGCGCGGCCTGATCTTTCATTTTATTCGCAGGCAGAACGCGCCATTGTCACTCTTCTCGCGCAAGGATATTCAGATGAGCAAATTTCCAAAGAACTGCATTACAGAGTAGGATCAATACGAAATTCCATTATTGAATTGAGAATTAAAACAAACATTCAAAGCCGCGTAGGTATAGTTGTATATTCTCTTATATCAGGTTTAATACGCATAGAAAATCTTGAGCTTTGGAAGAAAAAAATTAATGATATTGCCAGGGATAACGAGGGAAAACAGGCAAGAACAAGTCCCAGAGTTGCAAGAAAGATGAAAAAATGGTAAATGGTTTTATTTATTCTTTTTATCTTTTGTGGTATATTGCTGCGTTAAGTCTTTTACAACTTTTTGCAGTGAATCGTTAAACTCTTTTACATAAAGTATCGCGTCGTTGTTTGTGTTGCCTTCCGGCAGAAAAAATTGATACGGTTCAGCGTTTAAGGCACGAGAAAGTTTTGCCAGCGTTTTGGCGGAAATTCCTTTTTTGCAATTTTCAATATCATGAATAAAATTATGCGATAACCCGGTGCTGTTGGCAAGGTTAAACTGCGAAATATTCTGTAAGGATCTGAGGCGTTTTACATTCTCGCTGATTAATTGAAGTATATAATTTTCGTTTATTTCATTTTTACTGGTCATTTTAACATTTTTGATTATTTAACGATAATTGGCAAATAACCTCTAGTGTAAATACTGTCGCTGTGAGATTATTAATAAATATGGGTTTTTTTATTTATTTACAAAGATATTGAAAATTTATAAAATTGGCTGAGTAAAGGAAGAAATTATGAAAACGCGGTTTGAAAGAGTTCTCTTTGTTTTGATTATTTTGCTGGTTGTCTCGTGTAACAGGAGCAAAAATGAAGAGAATGTAAAGGATGTCAGTGATATTGCCGTATCCGAAACAGTTCCGGTCATTGAGACAATCGAAGAACCTGAAGAAATTTTAAGTATTACGGATTACATTGTAAATGTATTCAGCGAAAGAATACCCGGCATGTCTGAAAAAGACGCGTATGATTATTCAGACAGCGGCGCGGCGTTTCTTGATTCTGCCGATCATTTAATCGAGTTTACAGGAGAATATTTTTTTGAAACTTTTGTAAACATCGAAATAAATGATCAGTACATTAATGAAGGAAGATTTAAATACAAGGCTTTAAATATCACTCTTGATCAGGATAATAATTGTCTGCTGCTTACATGCGATCTTTTTGATGTTCTGGGCGTTTCTTTGGATTCTTACAGTTTTATTGAGACCGCTGATGAAAAACCTTTTTTTTGGCTGTTTACCGATAACGCCGGTTACTCAGAAATTATTTTGTATTTTTATGAAGACGGAATAATTTTACTGCATGATTCAGTTGCCGGTTCTGACGGAGGCTATGATGTTGATATAAAAAAATACGGCGTTTATTTCAAAAAGACGCGATAGACGGAACAGGTTATGATACCTCTTTATAAACTTGAAAAACTTCCGCGTACTCAGAAATTAAGAAAAATCGCGAAAATATTTACAATGGCGGAAAATCGTTTATGCCAATCTAGCGCGGCTAAAACAGGCGGTAATACATTCGGGATTTACAGCGAAGATGAACTGGTTTTTTTTGCTGATGCCGTAAAGCTTCTGTCAAAAGACCGCCTGTTTCATTGTGACGCGCAAAAAGAATTTGATGAAGCCGCAGTCTTTTTTAACACGATTGTTGCAGCTCACGCTTGTAAAAATGTTTTTTCAGAAGAAGATGCCGCGAAATTTCGGAGAACGTTGAATAATATAAGACACATTTTGCTGGCAGAGACAGGACGCGGACAAGCTGATTGGGATTTTATCTGCGGCGATGGAAAACTTGATTCGCAAAAACGTCAGATCATTGAAGGCATGTATGTGTACATGGAAGATATACGCTCTCCGTTTAATATCGGCGCGATGTTCCGTACAGCGGAAAGTTTCGGCGTTGAAAAAATAATTCTCTCGCCTTTTTGCGCAGATCCGCGCCACACAAGAGCGCAGAGGACAGCAATGGGCTGCATAGATATTGTTCAATGGGAAAGAAGTGATTTATTACAGACGCTTAAAAGTAATATGCCCGTTTTTGCACTGGAAACAGGAGGCGTTCCGTTAGCTGAATTTAAATTTCCCGAACGCGGGTTATTAATTACAGGTTCTGAAGAATTGGGAGTAAGCCCTCAGGCGCTTGAGGCAGCCGACGCTTCTCTCGGAAGAGTTTCAATTCCCTGCTACGGGACAAAGGCGTCTTTAAATGTGTCTGTGGCTTTCGGGATCGCGATACAAACATGGCGCGGAAGTATTGGTCAGAGCTGATGAAGAAACCGGAAATACGTAAAAAAAATTAACCTGGAGATTTGAACATTGAACAAGTCTGAGCGGCTTGGGGCTAGGCTGCCTGAAGGNTTCCTAGCCTCATTCCGCTGTAATCAATTATTAAAAACCGCCGAATAAATCATCCTGAAGCGTTTTAAATTTCTGTCTCTGCGCTTCGCTCATTTTTGATTCAGCACTCCTTATGTCATTATATAATTTGTCGGTAGAATCCGAGAATTTTAATTCATCAGCTTTATCCGCTGCGTCCATGTCGCCTTTATCGTAGTATAAATCTAATAATTCATTATACTCAGTAACTATTTTTTCGAAATCACCAATCAATGCGTCATATTGCGCATCACCTGCCGCTGATGGACGTCCGCCTGCCGCCGCCTTGTCCGCGGTTTCCTTTTTATTACCGCCTCCGCAGCCGATAAACCCGATAACCAATACGCTAATCAGTAAAAACATCAAAATCTTTTTCATACAAAAACTCCTTTAAGTTTTTTTTCCGGCATACACCGGCTTTTAGTGTGAATTATAAAGAAAGTATAAGTAGATTGATAAGAAATGTCAATAAAAAGATACGGCAAAACAGACAGTTTTAGGTCAATTTTCTTGAAAAATGTATAAATCAATAAAAGTAAAAAAAATTTAATTTTTTTTTATTTTCGGTCATGCAAAACGCGTAGTTCGCGCCATATATAGGCAAATCTTTTTTAAGGAGTTTGCTTATGAAAACAATGTTTAATTTGTTCGTTTCAATTCTTTTTTTGTTTGTTCTGTCCGGCTGTGTCAGGAACTTGAAAGACACAGAACCTGAACAAAAGCCGGCGGAAATCCGGCAGCTTGCAGGAGGCGCTTCGGGAAACGCGGACAGTACTCTGCGCGGAGATCCTCCCGGAGAGGCGGATATGTTATCGCTTTTACGCACACTTGATGAGCTTTCGGAACTTGAAAGGAGCGGGGCTTGGATACAGGGGCTTGCTTTGACAGAGTCCGGTCTTCGCGAAAAAGCCGGGGATTACGCGGGAGCGGTTGCGGCTGCTTATAAGGAGCTTTCCTGGGCATATGGTTTTGGATTGATTCAAAAGAGTGATCTCAAAAATGGTCTTACCAATGTGCTTGGAATAAACAATGATGAAAAAATAATATCCGCTGCGAATTCAATTCTCGCTTTTATAAATGAAAAGTGGGATGAAGCCTTAGCCGGACTGGAGATTCTTTTTGCAGAAGCTGATGAGCCTGACAGTTTCGCAAGCTGGATGATGCTTGTCTGCGCGCTAGAAAAAAATAAGGACGCTTTAGGGAATGAGTACAGGCGTTCCGGGGCGGCGTACAAATCAATCCGCGCCCGTTATGCGCAATTTCCTGAGTATTGGTACAGGGGAGCAAGAGCTTTTTCCGGCGTAATTTCCGCCGAATTCGCAGAAAACTGCATTAATACATCGTCTCAGGGACCTTTCGCCAAAGAATGCCGGTCAATTTTAGCGTCCTATACTGGTTTAAAAACTGATGACAGCGGTTCAATTATGACAAAGAAGGAAATTGAATCAGTAATTTCTAAAGCTATTAATTCAAACGATCCTAATATTTTAAATTCACTGCTGCCTTTAATCAGTCTCCCCGATAATCCCTACACTGTTTATGCTGTCGGTACATTAAAAGCGCTGACTTCTGTTCAAGTTTTCCGCGATTATTTAAATAAACAGGCTTCTCTTGCAAGAGGCCGTCTTGCGGAACGGCTCACTTACATTTGTCAGGGTTAACGGCAGAGGCTGAAATGAAAAAATTATTTTTTATTTATTTGATGTTTTTACTTTTGGCGTCATGTTCAAATACGCCTGATGAAAAAACAATCCGCGTTTTTTCTCTTGCTTCGCAGGCTTACAGTCAAGGACGTTTTAAAGATGTAATTGAAATTCTTCAGGCGGAAAATAAGTTTCCGCCTTCGTTAATTCTCCGCGCGAAAGCTGAATATTTTTCGGGTGATTTAAAGAAAGCCGAAGAATCCTGCCGCAAAGCGGTTAAGTTGCGTCCTTCTTCACTGGAAGCGCCGCTGTATCTGGCGCGTATTCTCCGCGAAAAGGGAGATTATAAAGGAGCTTTAGAAATAACGCAGTCATTGTTAGCTGACAATCCTCAGGATATACGCGCTCTCCGGCTTTCTGCGGAACTTGCTTCTGAAGCGGAAAAATATGACGAGGCTTTGATTCTGCTTGATAGAGCCGCGGAATATTCCGCTGAAAGCGCGATGGTTCTCCTTGACAGAGCAAGATTGTTCTGGATATCAGGAAAAGCCAATAACGCTCTTGATGATCTAAGAAGAGCAAGAGCCATGCTTCCGTGGGATACGCCGCTTTTGCGCTCAATATCAAATTTGGAAAATCTTATAAAGGAAGTAATGCAATGAAAAAGAAACTATTAATATATTTTTGTTGTTTTCTGTCAGTTTCCGGGTTATTTGCAAATAACACGCCGCAGACTCTTTCTTTTGCGCAGGCGGCTGAACTTGCTGTTTCGTTCTCATTGGATCTAAAGAATGCCCGCGCGTCTCAGCTTGTTATGGAGGGAGCATGGAAATGGGGTATTCGTGAATATTTTCCAAAGATCAGTTTTGTAGTTTCTGAAAATGATCGTTTGCAGCAAATTGGAGCTGATTCGTTCATGAAAAATTACGGACTCAACCTTGATCAATTAATTTGGGACGGCGGAAGAATTTCTATGTCAAGAAAAATTGAGCGGATGGAACTGGATATTTCTTCGTCGAAACTGGAAAGGAGCGTAATTGAAATTGCCGAAGCCGCGATTGCGGCTTACCGTAACATTTTATCGTCTAGAAAAATTTTAGAAATTAAGAAAGAAGCGGTATTTGTTCTTGAAGAACAGCGAAGAATTTTAAATGAAGAAACCTTTCTTGGTTTCGCGCTTCCTGTTGATCTCGCTTCCGCTGATATCAGTCTTGCTGACGCGAAACTGGATATTTACTCGCTTGAACTTGATCTTGCCGAAATGGAAAAACAGTTTGCTGAACTTCTTGGTTTGGAGACGCTTCCTTTATTAATAGAAAAAATTGATATTAACAGATCAAGCTGTCTTCCGTCCGCCGTTAATGCCGCTGCTCTTGCAAAGAAGCAAAATCCGGATTTGGAACAGGCGCGTTTTTCAATTATTAAAAGAGAAGCGGAGTTAAAATTTATTTCCAATTCATGGATGCCAACTTTGCGCTTTACAGGAAATATCGGGCTTACAGGTCAGCGTTATCCGCTGACGCGTTATAACTGGTCAGTGGGAATCACTGTAGAATTTTCATCTCCTTTTTTTCAAAACCGTTTCGGAGCGCAGGCAGGCTGGGAGGCAGGATCGTCAACGCCTCTTTTTTCTCTTGATAGATCTGACAGAAACGCGATGATTCAAAACAGCTTTACGCCTCTGCCAAATCCATCGTCAGGTTTTCAAAAAGATCAGGCGGCGCTGGCTCTTGCTTATGAAAAAGAAAAATTGGATATGTTCCTTGATCAAATTGGGCGTATTGCGTCAAACGCGATAGAAAAATGCATTCTTGCGGATCAAAAAAGAATTTTAGCGCATGAAGCCTGCGCTTTGGGAAGAGAACGCTGCCGTATTGAAGAAATTAAACTGGAACTCGGACATATTACAAGGCTGAAATTGATGGAAATTCTCATCGAACAAACACAGAGAGAAATTTATGTTGTACAGGCGGCAATTACATTATTGGAAGCTGAACGAGAATTGGAAAGATTCCTGGATTTGAAATTCGGCGAACTTTCAAAATTTTCGGAATTGAATACGGCTTTTACTGAAAATGAAAGGAGATAAAAATGAAAATAAAAAAAATTATTTTAATATTTACCATAACATTGATAATTCTGGCATGTAAAAAAGAAGCGGCTGCAAGTAATGAAGAAATAAATAAAGTAAAGGGAGCCGCCGCTGTTACGCGAGAACAGCCTGATGAAGCATCCGGTTTCGGCAGTTTGTCTTTTGTCAGTAAATTAGACGTAACATCTCCTCAGGAAGCTGTTATAAAGAAAATTTATTACCGTGAGGGCGATTTTGTAAAACAAGGAGCGTTAATTATTCAGCTTGAAAATCCGCAGATAAATTTAGCGGTTGAAAGAGCTAAAAATAATTACACTCAGGTTCTTGCGGCTCGTAATTTAGCGGAATCAAAACTGCTGGAAGGAATTTTTCAGGCGGAAGCTCAGCTTAGAGCGCTTGAAAAAGCAGAAGCAGAGCTGATTCTTGCAAAACGAAAATGGGAAGAAGATTCGCGCAAACATCAGAATCAAGAGACTCTTTTTGACGCTGGCGGCATTCATACGGAAGCAATTCTTGTCAGCCGTTTTAGTCTTGACAATGAACGTGAACAGCTTCAGTTAATGGAAAAAGAACTGGAAATTCGCAAAATCGGCTGCCGTGATATAGATTTAATCCGCGCCGGTATTTCAGTTCCGTTAGACGAAAAAGAAAAGCAAAACGCGCTTGTTTATTTAATAACGTCATGTTTAAGAGCCGAACTTGAAGCCGCGAACGCAAGGCTTGAAGCCGCTGAAAAAGAGCTTACTTCCGCAAATATCGCGCTTGACGAACTTACAATGATAAGCAGCGCTTCCGGTATTGTCGGAGCCCGTTATCTTGAAGAGGGAGAACGTGTCCGCCAGCAGGATAAAATTTTAAGTCTTATTGATACAGATTCGTTATACGCAATATTTCCAGTCAGGGAAAAAGACGCTATGCGGATGGAAAAGGGAATGAACGCTTCTGTATTAATTGACGGTACAGGGGAAATAAAGATTGGTTTTGTTGATTTAGTTTATCCGCAGGCTGACAGTCAGAGTTTAAGTTTTATGGTTCGGGTTTTGCTGCGTGACATTGGTTTGATAGAAACTAATAAATTAAAGCCCGGGATGTTCGCGCGCGTTACCGTAAATTTGGGTCCGCCTTTAAAAATAATTATTATTCCCGAGACCGCGATTTTTAATAAAAAGGACAACGAAGGTCATGTCTTTATTATAAACGGAAACTCGCTTGCAGAAAGAAAAATTACTTTCGGATCTGTCTACGGCGAAGATCGAATGGTAACGTCAGGAATTAATGCAGGTGAGATGGTTGTTTTAAGGCCGGATTCAAATTTAAGAGAGGGTTTAAATGTTACAGTTACAGAATAAATTAATTACTTTGTTATGCGCTGTTTTCGCGGTTTCATGCGGATTTATGGATTTGCGTCCTATAGATATAAATATTGTGCCGGGTGAAATGAACGAACTTTTACCCGATCAATACAGTCCTGTAATTATAAAGTTCGGCGCGCAAATGAACAAAAACGAAGCGGAAGAAATACTTCATATTAATTCTGATTATGGAAATGTCAGCGGAGATAAACACTGGATAGGAAACAATTTGTATTTTGTTCCTGTATCAGGGTGGACTGCGGGTATCCGCTATTCTTTGAATCTTAACGGCGTTATTCGCTCCATTGACGGAAGAGAACTGCGTGTGGATAAATTTGTTCCGTTTTACGCAATTAATAAAAATAAAAATCCGTTTCTTGAGAGTTACAATCCTCCTTCGGGTGCGTCTGTCGGGACAAATGATGTAACTATGGAATTTTATTTCTCTGAAACTATGGATAGATTTTCTGTAGAATCCGCTTTGGTAATTGAAGGAGCTGGTACTAAGAATTTTGAGTGGTTTTCAAATGATCAATTTCTAAAAGTAACATTTGAAAAGGCGCTTTCTCCCTGGATAATTTATAACTGGACTCTGAAAGAAACAGCTAAAAGCATTGACGGAGTTCCGCTTTCAAAAACTTATTCAGATTTTTTCGCTTCTAATCTTGATCAAATTTTACCCGAAGTCACAGGAGTATATCCGGTTCTTTTTTCAGAGGGCAGATGGCATCCGACAGGTATGGCGATTGAAACGTATTTAAACAAAGATGAGGGAATCGCGGTTAGTTTTAATAAAAAAATGGGAGAAAATGTTTTACGTTCAATTCGCTTTGATCCTTCTCTTTCCGGAAGAACCGAATTTTTATCCGAGACCAGCATTGTTTATATTTTTTCAAAAAATCCGGAACCTGAAACATCATATACAATGACAATTTCCGGCGACACAAAAGACAGTGAAGGATTAAAAATTGGATCAGATTATAAAGTAAATTTTGTGCCTGATATTCCATTTTTAAAAATAATTTCAATAAGAACTGACAATGAAACAGTTATTAATAATTTTTGTCAAATAAATGAACCTTTTCCTATTAATATAAACCCCGCGTCAGGAGATTTTTCCTTTTCTATTTATTTTTCACTTCCGTTTAGTTTTGATGAAAAAATAATTACAGCGCAGAAAATTTCGCTAACTCCTTTTTTCCCAAGAACAATTTCTCCTGTTGCGCTTCAGTTTGTAAATTGGGTTTCTGATGATCGTTTATACATGCGATGGAAAGGTTTAAAAGTGGGTGAGAACGATACTAATTATTATTTATTGAAAATTCCTGGAGGAAAAGGCGGCGTCAGTTCAAACGTAGGTGTTTTTTTGAAAGAGGATATAGAAATAATTCTGGAGGTGAATAAATGAAAAGATTGATATTAATTTTTTTGCTAATTAATCTCTTTATATCATGCGACATATTAAGATTTTCCAGATTTGAAATTATATCATGGACTCCGGGAGAAGGAATCTTTTCTGAACCTGATAATGTAACAATCTCATTGAGATTTTCAAACGAACCGAACAGAGCAAGCGTTGAAAGAAATTTTTCTCTTACCGGAAACGGAAACCGCGTAAGAGGCGCATTTAATTGGGAAGGTAAAAAAATAATTTTTACTCCGCTTGCGCCGCTTGAGTTCAATATGGATTATATTATTAATCTCTCCTCTGACGCGTGCGATTTAAACGGTTTGTCGATGGATGAAGATTTTAATTGTAATTTTACAACGAGGTTAGAATCCTTGCGTCCTTATTTAATCTCTTGTTTTCCTCCAATGTACGCGGAAATAAACGACAGAAGATCAGAAGTAAAATTTGAGTTTTCTCTTCCTGTCACATTTAAAACGTTATATGACAATATTTCTTTTTCTCCGTCAATGACAGGTCTTTGGCGTCTGGAAAATGATAATAAACTCGCAGTTTTTACGCCGTCTGAACCGTGGGCGCGGAATACACGCTATGAAATCCGGCTATCAACATCTTTAACAAATACAGACGGAATGAGTGTTGGAAAAGATTTCATTAGTATTTTTACAACGCGGACAGATTCCATACCGCCGGTTTTATTATATGCAAACCGTGTTACAAAAAAAGATGAAATAATTCATTTAAATCCAGATAATAGCAGTTCAAATGACGGGGAATCTTATCAAGAGAATCAAGATTGGGAAAAAGATGATAAACTTCAATTAATTTTTTCTGAACCAGTGGACAGCGTAACTGTAAAAAATTATTTAAACATTGAAGACAGTCAATCTCTTTTTATGGAAACTTCTCCCGGCTATAAAAGCGAATTTATATTTCGATTTGACAACATCCCTGTTTTTGAAAGCCGCTTTACACTTAGGATAAAACCCGGCGTTAAAGATATCGACGGTAATGAAAGCAAAGAAGAGTATGTTTATAAAATTTTCGCAAATGGAAAATATTCCAAACCTCCTTCGCTTGCGGGCTTTAGAATGCCAATAGCTGTAAATAAAGAAAATGAATTAACGCTTGAATATTTCAGCATTAATTCGCTTTATGAAATTATTTCAATATCAGATAACTATTATCCGTCAGGAGAAAGCGTCGCAGCATGGATTGAACTGTATTTTGATACAGCGGAAGGCGCGTTAATAGATCCTTTTTCAATCATGGAACATTTCCGAATAGAGACTTCAAATAATGTCATTAATTTTTCTCCCCGTCAGGTGAAAATAAAAGATTTTACAGTTTCTGATCCTCAGCAAGGCATGGAAAAATTTCAAAGAGCGGAAATAAAAGGAATTCTTATAAATTCTACCGATTTTGGAATTATTAATTTTCTGATTGCGCCGGGTCTCAGAGACAGTCTTGGCAATAAAAATGAAAATCTTTTAAGGATATCGGTAATAAAGTAGGTAATATATGAAAACTTTAATTAATTTATTCGTACGCAGACCTGTAACAGTAATAATGATTTTTTCCGCGCTGATTATCGCGGCTATTTTTTCACTTTTCTCTCTTCCTGTCAGCAGACTGCCGGAAATAATTATTCCGCGGGTAACGGTGGAAACAATTTATCCTGGCATGGCAGCTAACGAAATACGCAGTCTTGTTACTATTCCTCTTGAAGACGGTCTTTCTCCGATTAAAGGTCTTGAAAAAACGCAAAGCGTTTCACGGGATAACCGCTCGCTTATATCGCTTGATTTTCGATGGGGTACAGATACAATGGCGGCATCTGTTCTTGTACGTGAAGCGATAGACGCTGTTTATACAAGCCTTCCTGAAGGAGTAAATAAACCGGCTGTAACTACAGGAGATTCAGTAAATGAGCCTCACGCGGTTATCGCGGTAAGCGCGCATAACGGAAGCGGAGAGCTGGCGCGAAAATTCGCTGAATACGAAATGCAGGCGCGTCTTAGAAGAATTGACGGAGTGAGAAACGTTGTGCTTGTCGGCGGAGAAATAAAGGAAGAGAAGCTTTCTATTGATGTTCAGCGTCTGGCAGCTCTTGGAATTTCTCCTTCGGAGTTTACATATCTTCTTGCGCAGGAAACATCGGATATTCCGGCAGGAAACGCCTGCGAAGGAAATACGGAGCTTGTTGTTGTAAGTTCAGGAAGACCAGATTCTGTCGGCGCTCTTTCAAAAATAATACTTCCTTTCGGAAACGGCGCTTTAAAAGTTGAAGACACGGGAGAAATTTTATCTTCAACTGTTCGAAAAGAAAGCGTTTTTGTATATAACGGAAAAGAAGCTGCCGCGCTGGAAATTTACAGAAGACCGGGCGCTGATCCTCTTAGGTTATCACGTGACATAAAGAAAGCGCTTAATGAAACTGTTGGGCTTTTCTCGCGTGATGTGCAAATTGAGCTTGTGACAGATTCAACATCAACTCTTGTTGCAGGCATAAAGGCGCTTTTAATTTCAGCGGCATTAGCGGTGGGAGCGGTAATAATTGTTATATTTATTTTTATTCGCCGTCTTAAACACAGTGTTTTAGCGGCTTTGTCAATTCCATTTTCCGCCGCGGCTGGAATTTGCGTTCTTGCTGTTACGGGAAAATCTCTCAACAGTATGAGCCTTGCAGGTCTTGCAATGGGGATCGGTCTTGTTTCTGATATATCAATATTAATTCTTGATCTTCTTCATAGATCATTTAAAAACAGAGAAACCGCGCCGGAACCGGATGAAGTGGGAGAAAAGACGTCATCTATTTCCGGATCAAGCGTTGCGTCAACAATTACAACCGCGGTTGTTTTTGCGCCGATTGTTATGCTTCCCGGCGTTCTTGGAAGTCTCTTCGGTGATATCGCAGTTGCGCTTGTTGCATCTGTATGCGCCGGATGGTTTTACGCTCAATTTTGTCTGCCTTCCCTTTATTTATTATTTTTTAGTTTTCATACAACAGTTTTTACTAACGGCAGCCTTGAAAAAAAATATTCTTCTCTTCTTTCGGTTTGCTTTAAAAGTCCCGGTAAGTTGATTGCAGTTGCTGTCATTATCAGCGTCTTTGGATTTTTTTCGCTTTTAATACAACCTGCAGCTTTTTTAAATTCGGACGAATCGGAAGAAATATGGGTTTCGGTTAATTGTCCGCCCGGAACTCTTTTGGAAACTTCTGTTGAAAAGTTCATAGAGACCTCGCAGGTTTTATCAGGGCTGCCTTTTGTAAAAACTGTTTACGGAAGAGCTGGAGCAGAAAAAGATGATGTAAAAGTCAGAGCGGATATTAATTACAAAAAAGAAGAATTAATTTTTCGCTGTGAACTTAATAAAAAAATTAAGCCGGAAGGCGCATTAGCTGAAATTAATCGTGTTCTAAAGAGTTTCGATAAGTTTGAATATTCAGCGTATTTTCCAAGAGACAGAGCAGAAGTTTTACTGGGATTATCATCAGAGCGTACATATGTAATTAAAGGAAAAGACAGAAGCGAACTTCTTGATCGGAAAAAGACTGCGGAAGAAATTTTCACTTCTTCTTTAATTGACGTAAATTTCCGTCCCCTTGGACAAAGACCTGAACTGAGGCTTTATCCAAACAGGGAAACATCAGCTTACCTTTCAATACCGTCAGCGCAAATAGCCGAAACTCTGTTCATTTTGAATGAAGGCGTAATTGCGTCAAGACTTGAAATTGAAGGAAGACCTTTAAATGTGCGCGTAACAGGCGCCGAAAAAGCTCAGGAAGATATTGTTAAACATCTTGAACAAATTCCCATAAGAACGTCTCAGGGTAAAACTGTATATCTTGGTTCTCTCGGAAAAATTGAACAAAGAGAGGTTGAGGCGTCTCTTGCGCGTCTTGATCGTTCAGACATATATTACGCAGATATCGAAAAAGGAAATGAAATCCCATCAGAGGCAAAAGAATTTGTAACGCAGGCTGATGAATCTGTTTTTAATCGCTACCGCGCGTCACTTTTAATTTATGTATTTTTTGTTTTGATTTTACTTTATATGACAATGGGCGCGCAGTTTGAATCGTTTCTGCTTCCTTTAATTTTGATGGTTTGTATTCCCTTTTCTCTCTCAGGCGCAAGCCTCATGCTGTTAATTACCGGCGCTAAAATTGATTCAGGCGCGATTCTTGGTTTAACAGCTCTCTTTGGACTTGTTGTGAATAACAGTCTTGTTCTTTTTGAAATAAGCGAGCAAAAAATTAACGCCTCAGTCTGTATAAAAAATTTCTCTGTTGAAGACGCTGTTCAAAAAGGCGCAAGAGAACGTCTTCAAGCTATATTAATTACATTGGCGACAACTGTTTTTGCTCTCCTTCCGCTTATTGTAAGTCCGCTTGGAAATTCGCAGAAATCAATGGCATCCGCAATGATGGGAGGACTTGTAATATCCACATTATTAAGTCTTTTTGCGATTCCTGTGATTCTTGTCCGCTACTTTAAATGGAAACTGCAAAAAGATTTTCTGATTCAAGAAAAGAATAATTGTATTTCGCATAACAAAATATTACAGGACGTCATGAAATGAAATATTTTTATTCGTGGTTAAAAAGAAAAAAGGCGAGTTTTTGCGTACTAGCATGTTTTTGCGCATTGTCATTATTTATTGTTATAAATTCCAGTGAGAAAATTAATGAAAAAACAGGAGGCGTATATGCAGTCAGAATAAAACATTATGGAATTGATGCCGCGGAAATGGAAAGAAGCGTAACCATCCCTCTGGAAGACGCTCTTTTTTCAATTCCAGGCATTCAATCAATTCAAAGTACAAGTGAAAACAGCTTATCAAGTGTTTTTATCAGTTTTAAATCAGGCGCTAAAGGAAGATATGAAGCTGTGCGGGATGCCGCTCAAAGAATTTATGAAACTCTTCCTTCTTCGGCGCAGAGACCTGAGATATTCAGTTCTGGAAATTCAAGGATTCCTGTATGGTCAGCCGCAGTTATAAATGATGACAATGAAGACACAGCGGAAATACTGGAAAATATTATTAAACCTCGTCTTGAAAGCCATGAAGGCGCTGCTGAAGTTATTGTTTCAGGAACAGGATTAAAAGAAATTTATATAACTCTTGATCAGGAAAAACTCGCTGTTCTTGGTTTGGAGCCTTATGCCGCGGCTTCTTATCTTGCAAAGAATGATTCAATTTTTTCAGGCGGTTCAATAGTTCACTCAGGCAGGGAATATATTGTTACTGTTGACAGCCGCTGCGAAGAGATTGAGAAAGCTCTTGTTCCGATTGAAGAGAGAAGATATGTTGAACTTTCAAGTATTGCGCGGATTAGCAAACATGAGAGAGAACCAGAAACAATATCACGCTTGAATGGCGGGAAAACAGCAAGCATCGCCGTAATGGGGCGGCACGGCGCGGATTTGCGTAAACTTTCATCTGATATAAAAAAAGAGTTGACTTCTTTATCAATTCCGTTTGAGCTGACAGTGTTATCTGATCTTGGCGCTGAGGAAAGTTCGGCTTTTAAATCAGTTTTTAACGCGGCGTTAACAGGCGCATTGATGGTCGCGTTAATTGGTTTTTTATTAAATAGAAAAAGAAATTTTTATCTTTCCGGTTTATTCTGCGCATTGACTATTCCGCTTATCTGTTTAATATCTATTTCCATTCTTGCCGCCATGGGTTTTCCATTGAACGGTCTTCTTCTTGCAGGAATTGCGGCGGGAGTCGCCACGGCAATTGACGCTGTAATTCTCTGCTCGGAAAAATTAAGAAAATGCACAGATTATAACAGCGCTTTTCTCTCTCTTAAATCATTGACAGGTCCTCTTATCGCAGGAGGCGCGACTACTGTTGCCGCGTTAATACCGCTTTTTGCAATTGAAAGCGGAGGAATAAAAATAATTGCATGCGCAATTGCCGTAGTAACAATCGTCTCTCTTGTTTTAAGTTTAATATTTCTTCCGCCTCTTTTGCTTTGGGGAATAAAAAAGGAAACGAAAAGCAGTTCCGTTAAAACATTCAGACGCATTACGCGTCCTTTATGCAGACTCCTTGCTTCTGTTGTAAAATTTTGTTCGCTCAATCCGTTTATTATATTGGGAACAAGCGTCGGCATAACAGTATTCGCAATCTTTATATTGATTTCAAAAGGAGTTGATACATCAAGTTACGGTTCTGAGGATTCTGTTTACGCTCAAGTTGAATTTGACGGCGGGCTTTTAACCGAAGAAGTTGATCGGATTCTTGCGTCTTACAGTGAAAAACTGCTGAAAGTTAAAGGAATAAAAAATGTTGAAACAGGCGCAAAAACAGGATCAGGATCGCTTTTAATTTCTTTCGATCCAAAATTGATAAAAACGCATATTGTTAGAGAGTCAGCAAAAAAGATTTATATTCCTGGCGGTTTTCTTTTCTTTCATGATAATTCAGTAAATGATCGCTATTGGAAAATATTTATCTACGGAGATGAAGATCAAAAATGCAGAGATCTTGCGAAGAAGTTCGTGGAAATTTGCGCAGAACATCCTTTAATCCGCGAAAGGGTGTTGAATTTTAAGGAAGGAAGCAAAAAATTAATCTTATTGCCAGACAGAGAGATTTCTGCGAAAGCTAATATCAGTTTTTCCGCAGCGGCAAACAGAACGCGTTTAGGAGTGTACGGACCTGTCGCGTATAAAAAAATTTTATCAGACAGAGAAATTGACGTAAGAATAAAAACAAATGAAAATATTACGCGTCAAACAAGAGAAGGAGTGATGAATCTTCTTGTATCAGGCGGGAGCGAAAATTCTTTTTCATCATTGAAAATTGATTCTCTCATGTTAATTAAAGAAGAGACGGAACCTTCAAGTATAAGAAGAGACAACAGGAGAAGATCCGCGTCTATTACAATTTCAACTAAGCCTGCCGATCCAAGACATGTAAAAAAAGAGCTTATGGAAACATTTAAAAAACTGGAATTGCCGCCCGGTTATTCAATCGAATTTGATCCTGAAGCGATAAGAGAAAGTGAAAATTTATCAGCAACCGTACTTTCACTGATAATGGCGGTAATATTTTGTTACATGATAATTGCGTCAATTAATGAATCGTTTGCCGTTCCTTTGCTTGTTCTTTGCGCGGTTCCGCCGTCACTTGCAATTCCTGCGCTGTGTCTCGCTTTATCCGGCAGCGCTTACAATTCCGCGATAGCCTGCTCTTTTATCGCAGTCAGCGGAATGACAATTAATGCCGCCATTCTTTGCGTAGACGGAATTAAAACAAGAGAAAATGTGTATTCAGCGCTCAGAAATAAAATGCCTGCGCTTCTTTCCACAACAGGCACAACAGTCGCGGGAGCTTTGCCTTTTCTCTTTCTGACAGAAGGCGCAAACACTCTAATACGAACATTGTCGCTTGTCGGCGCTCTTGGAGTGGCTTGTTCCTGTTTATGTTCCATTACTGTAATACCTTCACTGGTATCTTTAACAAAATTTCCGCTTGAGCGGAAAAAAAATATTTAATAGGAGAAAGAAATGATTATAAGATTTTTTAATAAAACATTTTCGGTATTTTTAACATTAATTTTTATTATCGGATTATTTCCGTCATCTGTTTTCGCGCAGCCTGTTTCGGCTTCCAGTCTTACAGAGATTAAAGGTTATAATAAACCGGTTTTTGACAATCAATTTTCCAGAGCTGACAGGGAAATTTCTCCCGAACGATGGCTTGAAGAAGCCAGATTTGGTTTAACTCAGGCAATCGCGTCGTGGGAATTAATCGCTGATAATTTTTATACAGATCCGTCGCTCCTTAAAGAAGCAAAATTCAATATTGAAAAATGGAGTAACGAAGAACTTGAAAAACGTTTTACGCAATGGCTTTCCGCAAGATTCTTCGGAGAAGCGGCTGAAAAAGCGATTTTTAATTTGTCAAAAAATATGGAGGAAACGCAAAAAAATTATACATGGCATCTTGATAATGACGGAAACATTATTTTTGACAACAGTACCGGCGATCCTCTTGTAATCCGTCCTGATGATGAAAGCAGAAAATTCTCTGATGATTTGTTTAATTGGAAAAATAAAGCGAACGAACATGTTAATAATATAGTACTGCAGCTTTATCCCGAACTTCTTTCGTACATACCGGCGGAATCGCTCGCTTCAATGTCAAATATAATAAAGGAAACAGCGTATAAAAAAACTAATTCCATTAAAATTGAATTTGAAAATATAGCGGCAAGAGAAGAAAGAATATTCACAACAAATAGAACCAGAGATATTTGGAGTCTTCGAAATAAAAAGGAAAATGAATCCGCGCGTCTTTTTACAGAAAAATTAATTTTAGAAACAGAAAATTCCTGTAATACCGGAATTAAAGAATTAAATCAGCGAATTGAACAAGCTCAGGCGGGAACAGGCGATATGGCGCTGATAGGCGAAGAATGGCTGAGTTTATACAGGGAGCAATTCGAAAGAGGTTTAAAAGCATGGGAAAACGCTGAAGAGAAATTTTTTATCAGGCGTATTGAATGGGAACAGGAATCATCTAATTTATTTTCTGAAGGCAGTGAAATATGGCTTTCGGCTTTTAATCAATTGGAAGAAGAAAGAAAAAAATGGGAAGAGGACGCGGAAAAATTATTTCAATCCGGTTTGAAAGTTTTCGGCAAAATTTCTGAAGATTTAAATAACGCTATTATTGGCGCGAAAGCAGAGTTTGAATTAAATATGAATATGAGGATCGGAGAAGGAACCGCCAGAGTAAAAGCATTAGTTGACATGTATCTTGTCTATTCGTCAGCCGCCGTTTCCGCGAAAGAAAATTATCAGTTTTGGAAAGAAGCGGGCAATGAAGAAGAAATGATAAAAGCTGACAGGCTGCATAAGCAATATTTTGATAATGCGGCTGAAGTTCGCAATAATATTGCAGCCAATTACGCAGAACTCATGGGAAGCGGCGGATTAAAAGATATACTCTCTGAAAATGTTTCAAGCGAAGATTTCTGCCTTGATGAATATCAAATTGCCCTTATAAAAGCAAAAGCACTTGTTTTATACTGGGAAAGAAAAAAAGAAATCGCGGAAGCTGTAACTGAATATGCCAACGAGTTAAGCGCAGGAAGAAAAACAGAAGCTGAAGGATTACGCGCTTGGGAGAATGCAAAATCAGAATATAATGATTCGATTTTAATTTATGAAGCTGAATTAAAAAAATTGAATGATATCAACATTGATATTAAAGTTCAGCAGGAACATCTTAACAAATTAACGCTTGATCTGCAAAAAGAAGAAGTTAAATTAAACAGATTAAATACTGATTATACCACGCTCCTTTCCTCTTCATTAATTAATCTTAGTGATAGTTACCTTAAAACTTATATTAATAATTATAATTCTCTTGTTGAGGATTACGATGATTTCTTTGAAACAGGAGGCAGTTCTTTATATAAAGAGGCTTTTTATTTCGGCATGTTATGGGGTATTGCCGAACAAAAGGAAATAGCTGAAGAAATTCTTTATATACTTGAAAATATTAATGAAGAAGATGAATTTTCTGAAGAGTTAACGCTTAACTATCAGGCTGCGTATAACTATTACAGTACTTTTTCTCAAATTGAGATGATGGAAAATATTAATAATTCTCTTTCATTGTTATTTGATTATTATGAAATAGAATTAAATGATAATTATCTTCCTGATATTCAAAGTATTTTTATGGCGATACTTTCTGATCCGGAAAATATAATAGTAAACGCGCTTTCATTTTTTATGGATTTTAGTTCATGTTTTGAATTTGTTCCGCAATGGATTGCGGAAGAAACTAATAATTGGATTTTTTCATTTTTAGATTATATTAATATATATTGTTATGATTTGAAAGAAAATGAAAAACATTGGCGTCAGTATATAAATGATGATTATATCTCAAACATGCATCCCGATTTGGTTAATGTATCAGCTTTTAAAGACGGTTTACTCGCGGATGCGATGCTTAAAGTTGTTTTTAATACTAATAGATTAAATGATTTATTTGAGTTTTTGAGACAAAATGATACGGTTAACGTGAAAGAGAATTCCGAATATTATTTTTCATTATATTCAAATTACAGCAATGCAGTTAATTCAAAGTTCAAGTCACTGGAATATAAATTTAACAGTATCTCGGATTCAGCCAGAGCTTATGAATTATCAAAATTGCTTCCCGAAGATATAGAAGAAAAATTAAAGATTTACAAAGAAGATATTGATAAGCAAAACACCGCGTATAATATCGTAAAAAATAAATATGTTGAAGAAGCTGATAAATTTTTGAAAATTGGCTTGCTTTATGACAATCAATACAAAGTTTTAAATGAAGCTTACAAAAAAAGCGATCAAATGCGTTTTGAGTATGAAAAACAGGACGCTGTAAAAAGATGGGCAAGCACTTCCTATTTGAATTCAGATATTATAAATTCGGCTGAATGTAATGAAAAATTAACGAGAGCTCGAATTGTTTTAAACGTACTGGAAGATCTTTACAAAAACGAAGACAAGCGTTTAAACAATGATCCTGTATATATAGAATTGTATACGGCTTATGAACAAAATTTAAAAAGAAAATTTAATATTATTGAAACATATGAAACCGTTTTAACTTCAATTGATCTTGAATATAACAATAACATGCAGCTATTATCCGCTTATAAAGAATCATTATATTCTCTCACATCGATTACAACATACGATCAAGAAAGTAAATCATTAAAAATTATTGATCCAATTAAAAATATCGTAACGTTAAAGGATGGGAAACTGGCTTTTGTCGGCGATGACGCGAAAGCAGTCAGTTTGAATAATTATCTTAACGGCTCGGATGATATCAGTGATTTTGAAAATGCGCTGATTGAGTTAAGCAAAAAAATGAATGATTATTTTACTGATCCGGAAAAATTTATGCAATGGAGTTATGCGCGGGAATATCTATTAACCGCAAAAGTAAATGACGGCGAATTCAAATCTCTGAAAAATTTTATTTCAGGTAAAGATGAAATGAAAGAAGACGGATCACTTGGAAGAGCGAATATTAAGCATAATAATCTTGATAAAGTTCAATCGCTTTATTCAAGGCTTAATTCAGAGCAAATCTATAATTCTGAAGATTTATTTTTCTCTATATGGGATGCATTAAGCGATGAAGAAAAAGCTGACTTGGAATTTTATACAATTTTAACATTAA
>JGI24695J34938_10001063_pt1 | contig 24879 bp, 14 predicted proteins | sample TergutCo191P3_FD_34938 | JGI IMG/M metagenome (IMG submission 34938)
CAAACTCATCCATAAAATGACAACTAACATTACAGGCATCATATACTTTGGGTTAGTCAGCCAAAGCACAGGCTGATCGAGAATGCCGAGACTCATCAAAGCGCCGTTTATGTAACCGTAAGCGTCTCCTGAAAAAATCAGCGCCCAAATCATAAAAACCGCGCCCGAGATAGACGGCGCGTAAAAAACCAAAGTTACAAACGCGCGGATATAACGGGGCAGTTCGTTGATAAACCACGCAAATAAAAAAGCCGCGATGTAACCGACAGGACCTGTTATCGCCGCCATGATAAATGTATTTTTCAGCGAAATTAAAAACACATCGTCGGCTAACAAAAGATTGACATAATTGCGCAATCCGATAAATTTAGGCGGCTCAAGAATGTTATAATAAGTAAAACTGAAAAATACGGATATTAAAACAGGGGCGACAAAGAAAAGCAAAAACACAACCGCGTAAGGCGCGAGAAAAAGATAACAAACGCGGTGCTTGTAAATTTCTTTTAAAAATTTTTTACCGGATGTTTTCTTTTTTTCAATGTATCTTGACAGACTCATTTTCCTTATTCTCCTGGGACGGCAAACGTCCCTGAGACATTTAACGTCCCTTGGACGTTAAATGTCTCTAGACCGAATTCTTTTCGTTTTTTAAGTAATTCTTCATTGATAGTAAGAGCGTAATCCAAAAGCGTTTCTCTGGTATCCATTCCTTCATTTAAAATGCGCCGCGCTGCGTTTGTGATATGACGGCTGACAAAATAGCCGCCTGGCACTTCAGGCACGCCGACTGTCCAGCCGCGCTGTTCATCAAGAACCGCCATCTGTTCCGATCCCCACGAAAGCCGTTTGAACGCGCCGTAATTAGCTGTCGCGTAACGCGCGGCGGCTCCCATGATGCTTTCAAGTTCGCGCCCGAAGCGGAGCTGAGTATCAGAGCTGATCCACCACTTCATAACTTCCCATGCCAGATCAGGGTGTTTTGAATTTGTAAAGATCATCGAAGCGACAGTGCCTGTCGAAACAGATCTGTCAATAATACCGTCAGATTTTTTTAAGCCCGGCACGCGCGCGAATCCCCAAAGCCCGCGAAGTTCGGGCGCGAAAACTTCCAGAGTATTAAAATTAGTGTAGTCCGCGAAAGCAAGCGGCATTTCTCCGGTGCGGAAACGGTTGACAAAATCATAAACAACAGGAGTTTTGTAATGCGTAAAAAATTTCGTGTAGACATCAAATGCCTCGATTGCAGTTTCACTGTCCAAAAGAGTGCGCGAACCTTCATCGTTGTAAAGCCTTCCTCCGCGCTGAAATAAATGAGCAAGGAAGTTAGAAAAATCAATATTAGCCTGAACGTTAGTCGCAACAGACGGAACGCCGACATTCATATTATTTTTCTGAATAATCGGAAGAATATTGATGAGTTCATCCCATGTTTCCGGAAGATTAATTCCAAGCTCCTCAAAAATATCTTTTCTGTAGAACATTACGTGAAAATATTGAGTTTCCGGCAGTCCGTAAACGCCGCCTTGAAATGTAAAAGGAACAATAACGCTTGGATTCAGCTCTTTAATGACATTTTCGTAATCGGGAAATTTTGATATATCAACAACAGCGCTGCGTATGGCGTAATTTACCGGGTCTCCCTGCGGAACTGTTATTACCATATCAGGTCCCGTTCCCGCTACAACAGCGGGCATCAGCGCGTCAGGAGCTACAAGTTTTACATTTACTTTGATTCCTGTTAACGGCGTAAATGTATCGTCAATCATCGCTTTTAAGATATTACTCTGATCCCGTCCCGCGAGAATCCAGACATTTACCGTATCTAAACCGCGTTGATAAATGTCGCCTAAATTATTGTAATCCACAAAGAAAGACGCGAAAAAAGATCGAATCTCGTGCGAAGCCGCGGTAAAGAAATTTTCTTTCACCCGCGGAAGTTTCGCGTCTTCGCCGCTTATTATAATGTAATCAATATCAAGCTGAGACTGAGAGAGCGCAAGCAGGCTGTCTCCGAGAGAACTGATGTTAAACTTAAAATTGATAAGCGCTCTGGGAATTTTATCAGGGCGTTTAACAAATAATTCAAGCTGACGCGCCAGAGTCAACGCCACCGCCGCCTGTGCGCTGCGCTCTCCTGTGCAGCGTGTTAAATCATCAACAAGCTTAAAAAGAATTTTGCTTTCAAGTTCCATCGCTTCTATTACTTCAGGATACACGACATCAATGCGGTAATCGCGGAAGACATCAGGCGCGGGTCCCGTTAAAACAAGAACTTTCCGGTAAATCAAATTTAAGCGGTAAACGCCCTCTTCCATGACGTTTAACAATTCGCCCATGCCGCCGAGAGTCGCCTGAACGCGAAACGTATGACTGCCGGCTTTCAGCGGAAAAAAGAAACCGCCTTCATTATCGCCGAGTGTTTTATTAACCCATTTATTGCTGTAAGTAAAAGGGACTGCGGAAAATTCTTTAACAGGCGTTTGCCCGTTTATCATCACTGTGCGGTTTGAAACAAAGCCCCTGTTGTAATTTTGCCGCCCCTTGATTAAAAAACCGTACATCCCGTCTTCAGGCACAGAAAAATCCCACTCTATCCACTGTCCCGCGACACGCCAATTTTGTCCGCCAATCATATTAAGCCGGATTTTCGCGGCACTCGCAGGTTCTGTCGCTCCCGAAGAACGATCGTAAACCGGATACAGAGACGGATCGGAGCGGCGGGACGCTTCTTCGCCTTGAATCTTTAAAATAAAATCACTTTGACCGCTTTTATAATTGTTTCGATTAACGTTCGCCATGTAATCGCGGTAATTTTGAATTTTGACAGGCGCTTTAACAGAAAGAGAACGGAGCACCAGCGGTTCATTTATTCCCGTAAGCCTGATGGTATTTTCGCCTTCATGAAAATAAAAAGAATACGGCTCTGTTATGTGACCGAGCGAATCCATAAACCATGCCGATTCCCAGCGGGGCAGTTCAATCTGCGCGGCGCGTATTTCATTATCCTGATTATCAAAGCGGCTGTTTCCCGAATTGCCCCACACGCGCTGAAACAACAGTCTGTCAGCGCCGAGAAAAGGAACCTCTCCGTTGACTGAAAGAGAGCGTTCAATCGGAATGCCTCTTGATTGAAGCGGAAAATACTCAATATGAATTTGATAAAGCCCTGCGCTTCCGATATTTATTTTATATTCAATATAACTTTTTTCTTCTGACCGTAAAACTTTCTCTTCGCCTTCAAAATTCTCAATTACAGAAACTCCGTCAGCGGAAGACCATTCAAAAATATTAACGGGAATATCACTCAGCCCCGCTGGAACTTTCGCATAACGTTCCATGTAGCGCAGATAAATATTTTTCCTTCCGGCGCCTGCGCCGCTGAGATCGAACCCCGCGTATTTCTCTGAGAAATCCTGCTCTCCTCTAACGGCATTAAAAATAAAAAGAGCTGCAATAATAAAGGCGGCGCCGGCTAAGATCGCAATTCTAAACTTAGAAAGTTTTTCTTCCATTCTTTAGACAGCCTTAATACATGATAATTTATCATACAATAATTATCGCTTTCGGTCAAAAGAATGAGAATGATTATGAGGCGGCAGTCTTTTTGGCAACAATCTCAAGAAAACCCGGATAGGTTATCGCCGCGCATTCGGCATCAGTAATTTCGACAGGCACAGGGCATCCGAGAGCGGCGACAGAAAAAGCCATCACAATACGATGATCGCCGTGTCCGTCGATTACAGTATTTTCAGGCGGAGCAACAGCCCCTTTCCCATGAATTACGAGACCATCCGGCAGCTCTGTACAACGAACGCCTAATTTGGCAAGTTCTTTTGCTGTCACGGAAATGCGGTCAGTCTCCTTGATACGGGCATGGGCGGCATTGGCAAGCGTTGTGTCTCCTTCGGCAAACGCAGCTGTTACCGCCGCCGCAGGAAGCAAATCAGGAGTTGCGTTAAGATCGAAGGTTCCGCCGCGGAGAGGATTGTTACGAGACACAGTAACCTGTTCTTTGTTCCATTCAATCCTGCAGCCCATTTCTTTAAGCATATCAAAAAAATATTTATCTCCCTGAGTATCATTCGGATCGAGTCCCAGAAGAGTTGCAGGACCGCCGGTAATCGCGGCGGCGGCGGCAGGAAAAGCAGCGGACGAAAAATCACCGGGAACAAAACCGGAAAATCCTTTCCATGAAGAGCCGCCGGGAATAACAAAACGCGAGTAATCAGATGCCGCTTCAAAAGGTATCCCGTGTTTTTTCAAATAGGAAAGAGTCATTTCTACATAAGGCTTTTCATTCAGCAGAGGAACATCGATCTCTGTGACAACGCCGGCAGGAGCGAGAGGAGCCGCGATTAATAATGCCGAGAGATACTGACTTGTAGGACATGGAAGAGCCGTCTTGCCGCCTTTCCACGGACCGTGTATCGTTACCGGAGCGCAGCCGTCATTGCTTTTTGATTGAACGCCGAGTTCTGAAAGCGCGTTAAGCAGAGGAGCGGCGCTGCGTTTTTGAATCTGCTCATCTCCAGTAAACACAACAGGCTCTTCCTGAAGACCGGCAATAGCAAGCGCGAAGAAAAATGTTGTTCCCGAATTGCCGACATTGATTTTAACGTCTTTCAACGGAGAACCTATGTCCCTCAATCCTCCTGTAAATCTTTCCGCTTTTCTGTAGCAGGAATCTCTGAAACCGTTTACACCGTGAATATGCCACTCGATTACGCCGCCGCTTTCACGGTACGCGGTTCTTCCCGCGCCGAATGTTTCGCACGCGTCAGCGCAGGAGCGTGTGTCATGAGAATCGAGCGGTTCTTTTATTACGGATTTGCTTTCGGCGAGAGAGGCGATCAGCAGTTGTCTGATTGTATGAGATTTTGAGGCAGGGATTTTTACAGCGCCTGTAAAACAGCGCGGTGTTACGCGGATTTTCATGAGCTGGGAGCCTCGCTTTTTTTATTATCATTTAAAATTTTCCCGATAAATGCGCTGTATTGATCGCGCATCGGCAAATCATAATCAACATACAGTAAATTTCTTTCCGCTTTAACGTCAGTTTTTTCTTTTGGATTAAAACCGGTTTTTTCTTCTTTCTTCCAATATAAACCAATTCCCCTTTTCTGCCAATTCGGCAAATCATTAAAATTAATTCCATTAGAAAATAATAATTCGTTTTTTTCAGCGTTGCTTTTTTTTTCTATATATTTTGAAGCTTCGGTTTTATTCATTTTATTTTTTCTTAACATCCAGTAACAATGCGCGTTCAGCGCGTTCCTGTGAGCGTCTTCGTTCCGCCATCTGAAATAATCAATAACTGTTTTTTCATTCGGCAGCTGGCATATCCTGCAGTCAAATACGCCGATGTTTCCGAAAAGCATGCTGAATTTCGCGGACGCTTCTCCGGCTAATATTGAATTGTACTTTCTTATCTTTCTGCCGAATACGTCAATATCTAAATCGAATAACAATGATATTTCATCGCTTTCAGTGTAACCGTATAGGACTTTGAATCCGCAGTTCATTAAATGTTTTGCTGTTTCAACCATTAAGTCTCTGAATTTAATATCAAAAGGCGCTTCGAATTTTCCCGTATCTTTTGTCAGTTTTGTAAAATTGCGTCCGTCAATTCTTGCCGCTATATAAATGTCAGGTAACACGCAGTAATCAAGAGATGTTTCATATACGCGCATTTTTTTATCAAGATCGTCAAATTTCATTCTTAAAATTGATAGCCGATTCCGAGTTTCAAAGTAGGACCGCCGGTGAGTCCTGAAAATTTGGGGTCTTTTGCGTTTATCGGCGGACTCTTTACAACTTCAAGAGCGCCCGATTCATAATTTGTCGGAAGCCTGAAACCGAAAAAAAGTTCGCTGCGTAAAAAAAACGGACCGATAATATAATCAATTCCCGCTCCGATATTTACCCATAAAGAATTCCATACGGAGATAGAATAAGAATTTCCGTCTTTGTCCTTATCTTCCGGCAGACCGCCCTGGGCTCCCTGTGTTCTGTCATAAACAATATCGCCGTCAGGATGCCTTCTTTGAATTAAAGCAATCTGCCACTCAATTCCTAACAGCGGAAACCAAGAAAATTTTTCGTTAACCGTTATAGGATATTTTCCCATCAATGAAAAACCGAGGCTTGTCTCATTGCCTGTACCTGTGCTGTCAGAAAGCGTACTGCCTTCTTTTATCATATTTTCCGCGTATGAGTTATAACCGCTCTGTATTATGACAGATAACACCGCATAAGTTGCGTCAAAAAATATAAATCCGCCGTAATCCAGCCGATCCATTTCCTGTGTAGATTTTACGCCGCCGCCTTCAAGCGTGTACCTGGTAAATGTATAACCTAAAAGCCCGCCGCCGCCGAAGCTGAAAGAAAAATCCGCCGCAAAAACAGTTGATACAGAAAATATTAATAATAAAATAAAAAAATATTTTTTCACATTATTCCATCATTTCGTTATATCGGAGTCATGCGTAATAATATCGCTGAACAATCTGGCTGCTTTTTCGGGTAAACCTAAAACACTTGTTGAAGTGCGAAAATCCATAAAAATTTTATCATCATTCCAATCAACATTGGTTTTCCCGCTGTTAAATGAATATCCTCCCTTTACCCAAATTGCATTAACGCCTTTGCCGTTCAGATTATTTGGGCAAATCATAATGGAAAAATAATCCGCTTCACCTGTCCATGAACCGGTGGAAAGGTTAGGGTTCGGATCAATAGCAGGATTTGGATTAGGATTTTGCATAGATATTGTAACAGTATGCTTGCCTGAAGAGGTTTCATTAACCGTTGTCATACCCTTAGCGACAGGCTGATCATCCGCGCTCATAGAATTCGAAGCGTAAACATACACTTTGTAAGTCGTCTGTGAAGCAGCAGCGTCGTCATTTGCCGGAAAAGCGGCGGGAATACCGGAAATAGTAATTTCGCTTATAGAACGATCATCTGGTTCTTTTCCGCATCCTGTAAAAAAGAGGGCTAAAATCAGGGAAAATATTAAAATATTAACGGTATATATACAGGTTGATAAGCGAGACTTTTCTATATTCATATATATTACTTCCTTTTATAACAATATATCTTTTATATCGGTTAATTTCAATATTGTCAAGACAACGTATCATTACAAGTTGGACTGAAAAGGGTACCTGCTACCTTCTAAGGTCGTTTGCTTTTCTTTCAGCGGCGGCAATGGCAGCCTGTGCCTGAGTTTCGCCTTCCTGTTCCAGTTTTTTGGCGTTTGTTTCACCTTCCCTTCGAATTCCGCCTGCGGTGGTTTCGGCAAGCTTCTTTTGAACAGGGTTTGAGCCGGCGTTGCTTATCAGCTTGTCCGCCGAAGAATTGGCTTCTCTTCGCACTTTGTCGGCAGCGGTTTTTGACGCGCTGCGGATATTTTCCGCTTGTTTTCGGGCTTCTGCCATTATATTGTCTATCTGCTTATTTACTTCTTCACTAACTGTCTGAGTTACCTGTTCTCTTACCGCGCCTGCAATTGTATTCGCCATGTCGGCAACGCTGAGGCTTATGTCCGGATTCTTTACAGAGCCTTTTATCAGCCCCGTAAGCTGGACTTCATTTACGCCGGCGCCTCCGGGAATGCTGCTTAAAATATTTGCTGCGCCGGAGCCGATTGTTGAAACGGGAGTAGCAGCATCGATTTTGTAATTCAATGACATATCGAGTCCTTGATCGCCTTTGATTGCTATTTTGGCTGATTGTAAATTAAACATTATCGGCTCTTCTATATACAGCCGCCCGTTTCTTATTTCAAATCCTATATCCAGATCGCCGACAGAAGGATTACGCAGCCGGTCGTTATGCAAAATGCCTGCTACAGATCCGAATATTTTAGAATTGCGTATCTCCAGGTTATGCGTCTGCAGCCGTCCTTTAGATTCAATTCTGTCCAATACCGGCGAAAGATGCTGATCGAGCGGACTGTTGAGAGTTAACGAGCCTGACACTTTTCCTAAATAGTTCTGAGATTCCGGCAGAATATTTCCGAGCATTGAAAACGATGTAAGCGCGGAAGGAATATCAATTTGTTTTATATTCAAGCCTAAATCTACAATTGGTTCTTTTATATTCTGAGTATTATATTCGCCGTTAAGCGCCATGCTTCCTTCAAGCAGATTCAAATTTAAATTTTGCATAACAACTTTGCCGTCTTTCACCGATAACGCGCCGGTTGTATTTGTTATCGTAAGTTTATCGAAAAGAATTTTACCGATGTTTACATTCATCGCGAAGTCAATATTTTTAGGAACTTCTATTACGCTCATTTGACCCGCTTCTTCTTTCGGCGGCGCTTCGGCGGTTTTTTCTTTCGGTTCGCCGCCCATAAATTCGTTAAGATCAATTGTGTTTGATTTTAGAGCAAGCTTTCCTCTAACTGTATCATTTTTCAATACAAAAGGAATGAAGTTTTCAAGCGATCCGTTAAGTGATACGTCCGTTTCGCCTGTGATAACGTCTAAATTGGCAAGTTCAACAAACCTCGGCGTAAAATTAAGATGCATACCTGTAATATTAACAGGTTTTGGAACCATCGGACTCTCAAAATAAAATTTGCTTAATTTAAGGTGTCCTTCCGCCTGAAAATCTTCATATTGTTCTTTTTCAAGCGTTGATAATTTTCCCGCGACAGCAAGATCACATTCAAGCAGACCGTTCAATTTAATGTCGTTTAACGGGACAATATCGGCTATTGAATCAAAATCTATTCTGCCTGCGAATTTCGCGGCAACCTGCAAATCGCTTTCGGGTGTTTTTACATGAGCTTCCGCGTGAAAAGGATTGCCTGCTATTTCAAAACTAAATTTGTTAACATCCGCGGTAGTGCGGTCAAAAACTTCCCCGTCATAATGTGCCTTAACGGAAATGTTGATATTATTAACTGATTTTGGAAGCGCGGGATAGCTGAATGCCGCGTTATCGACAGATAAGGCTGCATTAGCGCTCGGCATCGTAGTTTCGTTATATGTCCCTTTTATATCACCGTTTATAGCGAGACTTCCTGTTGTTGTTAAATCCTTAAAGTCGTTCATGTAAACAACCGGAACAAGCGACATCAGACTCTTAAAATCTGTTTTTTCAGACGCAAATGTAACATCAGCGATAATGTCGCTTCCTTTTATATCTACAGAGCCGTCAAATTTTAGCGCAATTTCATTCAGATTAAACCTGTTATGTTTAATTTGAAAAGCCATATTTTTTAAATCAGCCATAACTTCCGAAACAAAACCCACATTCACTTTATTCGCTAAACGCACCTCGTTCAAAAAGAAATCTATTCCGTTTATCGCAAGATTCATTTGCAAGTCTACATTTTCTTTTTTCATATCGCCGTGCAGAGTGTAGTTAAGAGATTCAATTTCTGCCGACATTTTATTTTTTTCATCATTAAAAACGGCTGACATATTGCGTATTTCAAATTTATTTAATCCGACCTTAAATACAAACGGAGAGGGTTCCTCATCTGTTACTGCTTTTTCAGTTTCTTTTTCAATTGTTTCTTCCCCTGTTTCTTTTTTGCCGGGTTTTATTATATCCCAGTTTGCGTGTCCGTCCTCCAATATATGACCGTTAAGACGGGCACGATCAAGTAAAATAGATTTTACTTCTATATTATCCATTTTGATCACGCTCATAATATCCACAGTTACGCTGAACCTGTCAAAAGCGACAAGCAGTTCGCCTTCAAAGTTACCAACTCCGGTTACTTCCAAACCGTCAAGACCTATGTAAGCATTCGGAAAATTGCGGATAAATGAAAGCGTTAACTCCTTAAACTCTACTTTAGCCAGCAGCATCTTGTTCAGCTCTGTTTTGGCAATTTCAATTATTTGATTCTTGAAAAGGATCGGAGCGGTTAATAAAACCGTAAAAATCAACAGAATGACGCTAAGCGTTATTATAATAATTCTTTTTATTGTTTTTCCGAATTTTAACATAATCCACTCTCTATTTATTATAATTGTCGTTTATGTTGCGTGTATTGTTTATAATTAATTATATTTTACAATTTGAAGAAAATATAGTCAAATATTAATTTAATTGAAAGAATTTTTATCATTATTGATAATTATTGCAATTTTTTTGCAATTTGTTTTGTTGACAATTCCGCGTTTTCCGTCAAGTACAACATTATTAATCACCTGTTAGCCGACACCTCATCCCATCGCTGTTGAATCGCGGTAACAGTCTGCACGGAGTTTCTGCCGCCTTCAAAAAAGATTTTCAGCTCTTCCAAGAAAATGGTTTCGTATTCTTCCGCGCCGGGTTTTCCTGAAAAGCCCTGCACGATCAGGGAAGATTCAAAAATATCCCATGCTTTGGAATAAAACGGATCGTTTTTTACATAATCGCCGGGGATAAGGCTTAAAACCGATCCGGGAACCGCGTTTAACTCTGCGCATAAAACCGCGCTTTTTTCTGATAGAAATTTTAAGAAACTTGTCATAGCCTGAATTGAATCTTCGTCGGTATGAGCGCTGAAAGAATTAATGCCGGCGTATATCGAAGAAAGATTGACGCTGTACCTTCCGCCGGATCCTAAATCAGGAATAGACGTAACGCCGAATGTTTTGTCTCCCATTTTCTCTCTCAGATAGGGAATGTCGCGCGTGGAGGCGATCATCAGAGCGATTTGTCCGTTTGCGAATTCATCAAGGCGCTGTCTGCCTGTTTTTTCGAAAACGCCCTGTAATTGCACCTCACGGTATATGCTGTTTAAAAAAGTAAAATCGCCGGTTATCGCGCGCATACTGGTTGTTGATGAAAGAGAAGGCTTGTTTTCATCCGCTAAAAAATTTCCGCCGGATGCCCATATCCAGGAAAAGACGTCTCTTGATAAAGCGCGGTGATCTTCGGAATTTAAGCTTAACGCCGATCCTGATACGCCGGGATTATTTCTGCGCGACACATCTCTTACGTATGTTAAATATTCTTCTCTTGTTTTCGGCGGGTGATCAAAACCCGCGGATGAAAGAATCTCAATATTATAGAAAAGCATATCCATAAAAGAAACAAGCGGTATCGCGAATTGAAATTCTTCCGTTTGCTGAATTTGCCTGACTTGCTCCTCATCAAAATGCTCTTCTTCGGATTCTAAATTATCAGTATCATCCCAGTTATAGAATAAACTCAACGCCGCCAGCATTCCCGTATCAACAAGCGGACTGAATTCGCCCTCATCAAAAATGATTATATCAGGCGGCGTATCTTCTTCCTGAATGCTGATTACTATGCCTGGATTATTTTCGTTAAATTCATTTATAAGCATTTCCGTTGCATTTTTACCCAGCAGTTCTTCGCTGCGCAAAGAAAGAGACAGGTTAACAATTTTTGGTTTAATTTCCGCTTTTTTTACAATCAGTCTGATAATAAAAGGGCTTATAACCAGAATCAAAATAACCAAAATAAGAAAGATATCCATTCTTTTAATGCTAAAACCTGTCAGGTTTTTAATAAAAGATATCGACTTTTTATCTGAATTATGGTTATTATTATTTATGCCGGCATTTTCAAAAAGGTTCATATATACACTCTCCAATAAAATATTTAAAAAAAATTCACGCTATAAACACAGTTTAACCGTTCCCGAAAAAAAGATAACTGTAGATTTCTCCAGGAAAAAAAATCCTCCCTTTAATATTAAATCAGAAATTTCATATAATGCCAATCTGTCAAACGGCTCTTTTGAGCTTGGATTAAAAAAAACAAACTGTATCGTCTGGGCTGATATGCCCGGATATATATTTCAGGATCACATTATTGACGCAAAAATACGGCTTAATAATTTAGGCGGTTACGGCGCCGCGGGAATCATTTTTCAAAAAAGCGAAGAAACCTCCTACTGTCTCGCGCTTATTTCCAGCAAAGGTTATTTCCGGATTGACGCCGTAAAAGACAGCGTTCCCCGTCCGCTGATTGCATGGACAGAAATTTCAAATTTTAACGGAATCAATATCGATCTTAAAATAATTGCTTATGACGCTTTTTTAGTTTTTATCGTGAACGGCAAATGGCTCGGGGAAGTCACCGGCGTTTCTGCCGCGTACGGTCAGCTTGGATTTGCGGCGGCATCCTATGAAGAAAGCGAAGATACGGATGAGCGTCCGCAGGACAGCCGCCGGCGGAAATTAAAAAACAATGGGTATACATGCGTTGCGTATCTTGATTATCTTTCTATTGATACCCGTCTTAAAGTAATAGAAGAAAACTATAAAAAATATACGGACGAGTCTGTCATTAACGCTGAGGAGCGGCTGCGGCTTGCGGAAACTTTCGCCGTAATGGGCGAGTCCGCGAAAGCGCTTGAACAGATTCAAAAAGCATGGAAACGAAGAGATGAAGCGATTAGCCGTGTCGCAACAGCGGACGCGGTTGTCAGAACGCGCAAAGAACTTCTTCTGGCTGCAAGATTATCTTTTAATCTTGGGCAATACAGCGAAGCTGATAATTTTATTGATACCCTTCTTGAACAGGGATCAAATTCCGCGGAAGGAAAAGTAGCGTATACGGAAAAATTAAAAATATTATACGAATTAAATAAATTTGAAGAATTAAAAACTTTTGCTGTAAAAAATAATATGTCGGTTAACAAAGACGCTGATTATTACATGTTGACGGCGCGCAGTCATTGGGAATTAAAAGAATACAAAGAATCCGCCGAAGCATGGGACGCCGCTTTTGAAACAAACAAAGAAAACGGCATATATGCGGCTAACGCAGGCAATGCTTATGAATTTGCAGGTAATAAAAAAGCGGCTCTTGCGCGTTTTATCGATGCCGGAAAAATTTTCTTAAATCAGGGCAACAACGCGGAACTTGAAGCGTTAATGCCAAAACTCTTAAATTTGGGCAAAAGAAACTGGGAAGCGCGCACATTGGCAGGCAAATGGTCATTCAGTATAGAAGACTACGACAGAAGCGCGGAAGAATTCGCTAAAGCGCATAAAATCAGAATCGCGCTGAAATCACAGCCAAAACCGGATCCAGCCGCGTACTATTTGTGGGCGCTTGTTTTAAATCTAAAAGGAAAAGACAAAGACGCGATCCGCCTGCTTGAAAAAACCGTCGAGCTTGCCCCGGACTACGGGCTGTTCCGTTTTAAGCTTGCGGAAATAAAATTAAAAACAGGAAAAAAAGATCAAAAAATAGCCGAAGAATTAAAACTTGCCTTAAAATACATTGAAGAAGATCAGACAAATACGGAAGTTTCCTTGAAAGAAATGGCAAACTACGCCGGAAATTTACTGCAAAGCGCCGGCGACGCGCAGAACGCGGATTATTTTTTTACTCTGGCAGAATCAAAAAGATAGATATGCAGATAACAGAATGGCGGCAGTTTATTAAAAACGGCTTATCGTTAAACGAAAAAAAAACTTCAATGACTGTCGGCGTCTTCGACGGCGTGCACCGCGGGCATCAGGCGCTGATAGAGCGCGTGGTTTCGTTTAACGAAAAATACGCGCCGGTAGTCGTAACTTTTAAGCAGAATCATAAAACAAAAAACAAAGAGCAGAGAACAGAGAGCAATGAGCTGTGTGATATATTAACTTTCCGGCAAAGACTGGATTTGTTCGAAAAACTTGGCATACAAATAACTGTTGCGGTTGATTTTTCCGATGAATTCAAAAAAACGCCGGGAATCGAGTTTTTAAAAATTTTATTACAGCGCGGCAATGTCGGTTTTTTCGCGGCAGGAAGCGATTTCCGGTGCGGTTATCAACTTGATACTGACTCAGCCGCGATAGAAAGTTTTTTTTCTTCACATAACATTCCGGTTGAAATAGTGCCGCAGGTCATGGAGGGCGCTCTTCCCGTCAGCTCAAGCAGAATCCGCGCCGCGATTGCATCAGGGGATCTTGCGCTCGCGGACGCAATGCTGGGTGAATTTTAATATAATTGATGTTTTAAGGATGACAATTTATATCAATGTATTGTATAATTTAATACAATGTTCACTAAAAAACGATCTGACGGAACATATATAAAAGGTTTGCATTTTTTTAATCAGTTTATGCCGTACCTTCTTCCGAAAAGATCAGATGCGGTAATTTATTTTGAACATGAACTCGATGTAACAAAAACCTTTGATTTTATACGCAAAAAAAGAAAGACAGTTGATAATACAAAAATTTCCCTGTTTTATGTGATAATGTACGCCATTCTGCGCACAGTATCAGTCAGACCTAAATTAAACCGCTTTGTATCAGGCTGCAGATATTACCAGCGAAACAGAATTTCGTTTAACTTTATCGCGAAAAGGGAAATGACAGATGACGGAGAAGAAATCAACGTGACAAAATCATTCTCTCCGCTTTTAACATTGGAAGAATTCTGTAAAAATATTGATGGTTATATAAATTTATTAAAACAGGGAAGCTCAACAGGCGCTGAAAAAACAAATTTGTTAGCCGCAAGGCTGCCCCGGTTTTTAATTAAATTTTTTGTCGGGTTTATTAAATTTCTTGATTATCACAACGGCCTTCCTAAATCAGTCATAGATTCGCTGCCTTTTTACAGCACGGTGTTTTTTACAAATGTCGGCAGCATCGGCATGGACGCGCCTTTTCATCATAATTTTGAAATAGGCAGCTGCGGCTTTTTTTGCGCCATCGGAAAAGTCAAAAAAATAAACATCCTTAATAAAGACGGAACAACAGAAACCCGCGATAAAGTAAAACTGACATTCACTTATGACGACAGAATCACAGACGGTATTTACTGCGCTCGCAGCCTCGACTTAGTGCGCGATTTTGTCGAAAACCCCGAAAAACTCGATATTCCGCCGGAATTGACTGAAGATCAGCTAAAAAACCTCGGGCTTGCAAAGGATGAATTGAACTCTAACAACAACTGATAAATAAATCTGCGTCAAAAACATTTATTATAATTTTTTTATGACTATATCACTTTATGACATTGTAAACAGCTTAAAAGAAAAATTAATAATTACTTTTAATTATTAAAGTAATAAAAAACAAAGCGTTCGCAGTGTTCATCCGTATCAGCTTCTTTTTGATAAAAACGTCTGGTATTTATTCGCGTATGACTAAGATAAAAAACAAATGCGCATATTCGCGCTTTCCGGAATGACAGATGTAACATTAACCGGGAAAAATTTACAATTCCGCTCCGCGTAGTTTTGATTACCGCAGCCAGGAAGGAGCAAGTTACTTTGGCATTTTTCACGAAATTAAAACATTTAAATTTATCATAGATGGGTAAATCTAAGGTAAACGGTCAATGGCAGTTGTATTGTATAATGCATAATTTATAAAAATTTTTATCGCTTTATTTATAATGAAATTTAGACTTTTTCTACAAACTATGATATACATATAACACCATATATAGCGTGTGCCTGTCACTTCATTCCACCTTAAAGCGCGATACTTCCTTGAGCAGCGTACTAATTCCTTCGCGGTTCTTTATCGTTATTTCATTAACCTGCGTTACTGCGACATTGATCTGATCCGCGCCGGACGCCATTTCATTCATGCCGCTTGTTATTTCCTGCGTTACCATTTCAAGATGGCTGCTTTCTTTGATTACTTCTTTCGCGCCTTCAAGCATTTCACTGGAACCTGTTTTTACCTGCCGTGTAATTTCGTTTACATTGTTAATTCCTTCAAGTATTTGTTTTGAGCCTTCTCCCTGTTCTTCCATCGCATGTCTGATATTATCTTCCTGCTGAACAACAATTTTAACGCCTGAGTCAATCGCCTCAAATTTATTTAATACATTATTTGTAGACACAGTAATTTTATCAATTGAGCTTTTAATCTTTTTAAGAACCGAACTGATTGTTTTTGACTGTTCGCTTGATGATTCCGCGAGTTTTCGGATTTCATCAGCGACAACCGCGAAACCTTTTCCGGCTTCGCCGGCGTGAGCCGCTTCAATCGCCGCGTTCATCGAAAGTAAATTTGTCTGGCTCGCGATATTTTCTATAACATAATTAATCTCCATTAAGCCTTCTGATTCACGCGCTATTTCCTGAATGTCAGATGACACTTCCTGCAAACCGCCGCGCCCTACCTCTGACGCATCTTTAAGCGAATTAACATTTGCCGTATTTTTCACAAGCGTATCCGTTACAGAGTGAACATTCGCGACCATTTCTTCAATTGCCGCCGAAGCCTGCGAAACATGAGAAGACTGCTCTTCGATGTTTACATTCAACTTGTTGATATTTATCGTTACCTGTTCCATTGTCGCGTTTGTTTCAGTAACGCTCGCGCTCTGATTTATCACCCGCCCTTTGATGCTTTGAATGTTAGCCGTAATTTCGTTTACAGCCGCGGCTGTTTCATTCATGTTGCTCGCAAGATCCGTACCGATAGCAGATAATTTTTGCGCCTCCCTTTTGATGCTTAACACAAGATTTTTTATTTTTTCCAGAGTATTGTTAAAATAACGCGCTAAAAGTCCGATTTCATCATTGGAATTAATTAAGATAGTTCTTGTCAGGTCTCCTTCGCCTTCGGAAATATCTTTAAGGTTATCGGCGACAGTCGTTATAGGTTTTGTAGTTCTGCTTAAAACAAAGAAAATAATAACCGCTACTGCTAAAATAACAATTACCGCAAGCATGACGGTAAAACTCGTAATGCTGCGCACCTCAGTTAAAATGTATTCTTCCTCCGCCGCAATCATAACCGACCATGTAATGTCTGAATTGCCGATAACAAACGGAGAAATAACAATTTCCACATTTGACGCTAAATCATCTGAATAGCTCGTAACGCTGACCTCTTCTCCGTTTATAACAGCGCGGTTTGCGTCATTTTTTTTATCTCCGTAAATTGTATCAACATCAATCAGCTTTTGACCTATGCGTTCGCTCTGATAGCTCGCAAGAATAAAACCGGTATCAGTGTAAATAGACATCGCCGTAATTTCATCATGGCTTTTGATAACTTCTTCAAGCGCCTGCTGCATAGGAGTTATCGATAAAAGGCACGCTACGCCGCCTACTGTTTCATTTGTTTTCGGATTAATGATCGGAACCATCATTCTGACAAGATATGTATTTTTACCAGTAATGTTTCTTAAAAAAGGCTCCTCGATTCTGTCTTTTTTCCTGTTAGGGCCGTTAAAATAATCCATTGACAGTTCAATGTCCCCGCTTGCCCTGATTTCTATTTTTCCTTCTTCCCTTGTGTAGACCGTCGAATACTGTCCTTCCGGAGAAGAACCGGGCTTTCCGATAAATTGTTCGTCCATGCCGTCAACGGCGTTTGGTTTCCAAATCGTATATATCTGCACCAAATCAGGCTGAGATGTTAATGTTCCAAGCAGCATACTGTCAAAACGTTCGCGCCTTAATTCCGGCTCTATTCCTTCATAATCGCTCATAATGTCAGCTAACACACGAAGCGCCATCAGGCGCAAATCTTGCCTGCTCTGCCAGTACAAAGCCTGCTCGCTTGTAAGATACTGAATGCCGCGTTTTGAAAGATCTATAGTTATGGCAGAAGCCCTGTTCAGAAGAATGGCGGCGATTCCCGTTATCACGATAATTAATATGGCTATTACCATAATGCTAAGTTTAATTTTTATTTTCATTTACGGGAAATAATAAGAGATAAGATCAAATTCTGTCAATAAAATATAATAAGAATTTTATTAAAATTTTCACCTAACGTTATGTGAAAATAATCAATGTTAAGTAAAATTAGCCGTGTTTTGGTTAATAAAAGAAAATTTTTCCAAATTCAATTCCTCATTCAGTTTTTCATTCAGTTTTTCTGACGCACCTTGATATGCACTTCCCTAAGCTGCTGCTCCGTAACCTCGCACGGCGCGTTCATTAAAAGGTCCTGTGCGCTGGAGTTCATCGGGAAAGCGATTACTTCGCGGATGTTTTCTTCTTCCGTTAGCAGCATTAGAATCCTGTCGATGCCGGGAGCCATGCCGGCGTGAGGAGGAGCGCCGTAATGAAAGGCGTTCCAGAGCGCGGGGAATTTTTTTTCCAGAGCTTCCTGAGTGTAACCTGCAATTTCAAAAGCTTTGGTCATAACTTCGGGGAGATGGTTTCGCACAGCTCCCGATGAAAGTTCCACGCCGTTACACACAATGTCGTACTGCCACGCGAGGATGTCGAGAGGATTCTTTGCTTCGAGAGCTTCGAGCCCTCCCTGCGGCATCGAGAAAGGATTGTGTGTAAACTCAATCATGCCTGATGTTTCTTCGCTTTCGCCGTACATCGGAAAATCGACAATAAAACACATTTCAAAACTGTCTTTTAAAAGTTTCAACTGACTGCCAAGCTCTGTTCTGATTTTGCCCGCGAGACTGTCAACTATTTTTGGATCATCGGCAATGAAGAACAGCACGTCGTTTTCTTTAAGCGGCATATTTTTTCTAAGCGCGGTTTGTTTTTCCTCATTTAAGAATTTTACAATAGGACCCTTTAAGCTTCCGTCTTCCAAAACAGAAATGTAGCCCAGCCCTTTCATGCCAATCTCCAAAGCTTTAGCCAGCATTCTTTCAAAGAACGATTTTGACTGCTTCGCGGCTCCCTGCGCAACAATGCCCCGGACAGTGATTTTCTTAAACGGCGCAAAATCAACATCCGCGAAAAATTGAGTCATGTCTTCTATAATAAGAGGGTTTCTAAGATCAGGTTTGTCAGTTCCGTATTTTAACATTGATTCCGCGTAGGTTAACCTCTTAAAAGGAGCTTCGCTTACCTGTTTGCCGGAAAAATTCTTAAACACGCCGTATAAAACATTTTCCGCAACAGCAAAAACATCATCCTGTCCCGCGAATGACATTTCAAAGTCGAGCTGATAAAATTCCCCGGGCGAGCGGTCGGCGCGCGCGTCCTCATCGCGGAAGCAAGGCGCGATTTGAAAATAGCGGTCAAAGCCCGACACCATAAGGAGCTGCTTAAAAATTTGGGGCGCCTGCGGAAGCGCGTAAAATTTTCCGTGGTGTTTTCTGCTTGGAACAAGATAATCGCGCGCGCCTTCAGGCGATGACGAAGTTAAAATCGGCGTTTGAATTTCCGTGAAGCCGAGGCTTTCCATTTTCGCGCGGAGGAAACTTATCACCTTAGCGCGGAGCAGAATATTTTTTTTAACATCAGGATTGCGAAGATCAAGAAAACGGTGGCAGAGGCGCACCTCTTCGCGAGTCTTTTTTGATTCGGTAATCTCAAACGGAAGAGAATGCGCGGCGCGACTCTGCAAAATAATTTTTTCGGCGTGCACTTCCACTGTTCCCGTCTCAATTTTTGAATTGACAGTTTCCGCCTCCCGCTTTTTTACAACGCCGTTTACCGTGATAACGCTTTCTTTACTTGCCTTAAACTCCTCATGTAAAACAATCTGAGTGATGCCGTACTGATCGCGCAGATCTAGGAATGTCACTCCGCCGTGATCGCGGATAGTGTCAATCCAGCCGGACAAAAAAACTGTCCGCCCGATATGTTCTTCGCGCAATTCTCCGCAGGTATGTGATCTGTATTGATTCATATCTTTGCTCCGAATTTATTATGTCAATAAAATGAATAATTTGGAAGAGGACGCAACCGCGAAAGGTATCTCATTTTTTATCAAAAATAAAAATACTGGACAAAGACGGATCTTCCAAATGCCTTTTTGCATCTTCAAGATGATGCGCCGCGCAAATGTCCTTAGGATCGGCGGCAACGACCTTTTCAAATCTTTGAACGGCTGCCGCGTAATCTTTCATGTGATATTTTCTGACACCCGATTCAAAAATTGTTTTAGTGGCAAGCCTCTGCTTTTTTTCCTTAAGAGGAAGAGCGTCCAGCATATCAAATAAACCTACTACTTCATTCACGCCTGCAGCCTGAACCATGCCGATAAATCTGTACGCGAATTCGCTTTCATTGCCGGAAAGTTGATTCATTGTATTGCGGGTAATGAGCAGACCCGAACCTGTCTGTTTGGAAAGACCTTCAACGCGGGAAGCAAGGTTAACATTCGCGGAAATAACCGTGCTGGAAAGCCGCTCGTTTTCGCCGACAATACCCATCATAACATTGCCCGTATGGATTCCGACTCCGATATTAATTCCGTCAACGCCAATCTCCACTCTGGTTCCCTCATCAACAACAAGCATCCGGTACAGCTCAATACCGGCGCGTACCGCGTCAATGCCGTTAACAAAAAGCGCCATCGCGGCATCGCCGATATATTTGTCAACAAAACCATTATGCTTGCGGATGATCGGTCCCGCGATACCGAGTATATTATTGATCAGCATAAAGTTTTCACGCGCTGTCATCATCTCAGAATTAATGGAAAAATATCTTATATCAAAAAACAAAACGCTGATATTGCGCTGTACGTTATCGCCAAGTTTCATTTTGGTAATGTCCGAAACGCCGAGCTGTTCCATAAACTGCACAGGCACAAACCGGATTGTCGATTCGTTTAATGTTGTTATCCGGTCAAACTGAAGCTGAAGTTCTTCCGCCATACGGTTGAGTCCCTGACCTACTTTGCCAAGTTCATCAAGCGCTTTGTAACGCACACGTTCGTTTCGGTTTCCTTCGGATATAGCGTGCAGCACGCTTGCTACTGAAGACAATTGTTTTACCACGATAGAAACCATTATGCCGAGAGCCAGCAGAATAATGATACAAACAAACGCAGTAACCAGCGCGACCTGGCTTTTTAATTTCGCGTTACTGATTTGATAGCTTGTCATATCAAGCCCGACCTCAAATATACCCGCGGCATCCCCGTTACTGTTGTAAACGAGCGTGTTCGCGAAAGTCCATGTACCGTTAAATAAATCGGAAGTATGCACAATCGGCTGTCCGCTTAAAAGTATTTTATAATCTTCTTCGTCTAGTTCTTCATCGGGACGAAATAAATTATATTCTTCGCAGGAAATTACAACTACATATTTTAATTTACCGCTTTTATAAATCGCGGCGTAATACGCCTGATTCCACGGATCAGCGTTGAACCCGACAAATTCTTTTACCTGTCTTAAAAGTTTATCGTATTCGGGAGTATGGAAATCTTTTAACGAATTTATTTTATCAAGATCATCGCCGTCAATCATTTTTGAGGAGAGTATCGCCATTGTGATCATCTCGTTATAAAGTTTTTCATTTAACTGCTCTGTCATGATATTAAATGTTACCAGAAACACAATGATGAACGCAGTTACAAGCAGCGGAATAATAACGACAGTCATCTTGATAAACAGCGAAACATAACGATCAAGAATGCCTATGAACAAAATGAAAATCCCCGTAATAAACGCGATGATTCCAAGCACAAGAGAAATCTGCACAATTATTATCCGCAGCCTTTCTCCCAGAGGGAGTAAAAGTTTATCATCGTAAACGGTAAAATTCATTCCGTCATAAAGCCAGACAACTTCGCCGAATACTCCCGCAAATGTATGACCGTGAAACCCGAAACCTTTAAGCGCGGGTATTTCTCCCTGTTCGATAAGCGGTCTAAAAAATTCTTCCGGCACTACGCGCTGCAAGTCACTGCCTGAAACGCGGAACAGCGAGTTAGACCCCATGTCAAAAAACACAAGGTTATCATTTTGTTCGTAAAAAATATGCCAGGGAAGAATACCGCCTTCGCTGATCGTCCAGTTAAGCGAAACGCGAAGCTCAGGTTTGCCGCCGTTTTTTACTTCGTAGATATTGCCGTCACGATGGACATAGGCGAAATTCTGAAAATCCCTTAAAACAAGCTGGGCGACAGAATAATCATGAACGCCGTCAGAAAAAACAGACTGGCGCATTTCATCCCTGAATGTATCGTACCGGTATAAAGTAACTTGTTTTTCCTGAGTACGGGAAAAGGTGAGTATTCCGTTGTCGCACCGGAACGATCCAAACTGATAAAAAAGCCGCGGGTTTTCATATACGTTATCATAATTTATACTGAGAATGTCTTTTATATATCTTCCGTGATTATCATATTTTCTGATAATATCCCTCTTTGTCAGAAGCGAATTATACTCAGCTTCAATAGCGTATACATAAAGATTTCCCGCTTCATCAATAACGCAGTCTATAAGCCTTGTATATTCTTTCATCTTATCTATTATGATTGTGTAAATTATACTGCCGTCCGGCTTCATGCAAATCAGGCGAAAAGAGCCGTTGTCTATTACATAAACATTGCCGTCTTTCTCATATTTTGCGATTGCGGAACCATCAATAACTGTCGTCTGCTGAAAAGGCTTGTTTTTTAAAATATCAAAATTAAAAAAACATAAAAGACCGCAGCAGATAAAAACAGTTATACAAATAATTAAAATTATCCATATTGTAGATTTTTTTATATTTTTCATATTACACCTCTTTTATTCGCTCCCGTCTCTTTATGGCGGGGTTGTATATTTTAATTTTATCTCCAGCGTTTTTTTTACCAGTTCCGGGTTTCCCCCCTTGCCTAATTCTTTCATTACCATGCCCATTAAAAAACCGAAAACTTTTTCCTTGCCCGCGCGGTACTCCGCAACTGAACTTTCATTCGCCGCTATTACTTTATTCACGGCTTCCATAACCGCCGTGTCATCACTGATCATCATCAAACCTTTTTCTGTGATGTAGCGTTCAGGATCAACATTATTCGTGAAGACCGCTTCAACCGTTTCCTTGAATGAAGCGCGGTTAATCTTACCGTCTGTTACAAAACCGATGAGAACTGCAAGTTTATCAGCATCGATGGATAAATCCTCAGGCAGCATATTCGCGTTATTCATAAGCCGCATTATCTCTCCGCTGATTAGGTGAGCGGCTTCCTTGGCAGCCGCGGCTGCATTAGCAGCCAAGGCTCCGCTTTTTCGCGCCAGCGTCTCAAACAAATCGGAAATATTTTTATGACAGGTAAGAACGCCCGCTTCATCCGCGGAAATTTTATAATCGCGCATATACCGTTCGCGTTTTTGGAAAGCAAGCTCAGGGAGATTTTTTTCAACACGGGCGATCCATTCATCATCAATATTGATCGGCAGAAGATCAGGCTCGGGGAAGTAGCGGTAATCCTGCGCGTTTTCTTTTGAGCGCATTCCTGAGGAAGTTCCCTTCTCATCATCCCAGCGCCGTGTCTCCTGAACAACCTTACCGCCGTCTTCGAGTATATCGATCTGCCGCCCAATCTCGTATTCAATCGCGCGTCCTATCGCCTTAAACGAGTTCATATTTTTAGTTTCGGTACGCACGCCAAGTTCTCCGCCGGGTCTGCGCACGGACAGATTGATGTCGGCGCGCAGACTGCCCTCCTGCATTTTGCAGTCGCAGATTTCAAGGAACAAAAGAGTCTCGCGCAGTTTTTCAAGATAGGCGATCACTTCAGCCGCCGCGTCTGACGCGCGCGTACTTATAAAATCGGGATGGGAAACAATTTCCAAAAGAGGTACGCCGCACCTGTTAAAGTCCATGAGTGATCCTTGCTGGCTATGATTTAGCTTGCCCGCGTCTTCTTCCATGTGTATCTCGCGTATCCTGATTTTCTTTTTACTGCCGCCGTCCATACCTTCGCCGCCGTCTGCGTCAATTTCTAAAAAGCCGTCGCGGCAAATCGGCGCGTACAACTGAGAAACCTGATACGCCTTCGGCAGATCGGGATAAAAATAATTTTTACGGTCAAACTTACAATACCTTGTGATCCCGCAGTTAAGAGCAAGCCCAAGACGCAGGGCATATTCCACAACATCACGATTAAGAACAGGCAGCGTTCCCGGCATTCCCGAGCAGACCGGGCACACATGAGTATTCGGCTCTCCGCCGTAAGCAGTCGTGCAGGCGCAGAAAATTTTCGATTTAGTAGAAAGCTCGGCATGAACTTCAAGCCCGATTACAATTTCCCAGCTCATGAGAAGGCTCCGTCTGGTTTGGCAAGGTGGTGCGTTGTACGCCTCTGGTAAACACGAGCAGCGTCTATCAGCTTCTTCTCCGAGAAGGCATCGCCGATTAGTTGGAACCCTATCGGTAATTTTTGCTTGTCAAATCCGCATGGGAGTGCGATTGCGGGAAGACTCGCCAGATTTACCGACACGGTGTAGATGTCTCCCATGTACATTTTGATCGGGTCGTCAATATTTTCTCCGCGCTTGTAGGCGGTAGTCGGCGCGACAGGGGAGAGTATCATGTCAAAACGCGCGAACAATTTATTATAAGCGTCTTTGATCAACGCGCGGGTTTGCAGAGCCTTCTTGTAATAAGCGTCATAGTAGCCGGATGACAGCACGAATGAGCCGATCATGATTCTTCGCTTTACTTCCAAGCCGAAACCTTCGCTCCTTGATAAACGATAGACATCTGAAAGCGTTTTCGCCGAACCTTCTGTTCTAAAACCGTATTTTAGCCCGTCATATCGTGAAAGATTGGATGACGCTTCGGCGCAGGCGATGATGTAATAAGCAGGTATCATGTAATCCATGAACGGCATTTCAAATTCTTCGATATATGCGCCTGCCGCCTCAAACTCTTTTGCCGCGGCAAGAACCGCGTTTCTTACTTCACTGTCGATCCCGCTTTCAAAATAATTTTTAGGTAAGCCGATCTTAATGCCTGCCGCCGCGTCATCACCCGCCTTGCTAAACTCAAAAGGTTTTTCAATTATGCATGTACTGTCTCTTTTATCCGGTCCTGAAATTATTTCCAGCAAGGCGGCGCAGTCTTCGATGTCCTGTCCAATCACGCCAATCTGATCAAGTGACGAGGCGTAAGCGATAAGCCCGTACCGCGATACCGCGCCGTAGGTCGGCTTGATGCCTGTTACGCCGCAGAAAGAACATGGCTGCCTGATACTGCCGCCCGTATCAGAGCCTAACGCAATCGGCGCTTCGCCTGCCGCGGCGGCTGCCGCGCTGCCTCCCGATGAGCCGCCC
>JGI24695J34938_10001064_pt1 | contig 24848 bp, 22 predicted proteins | sample TergutCo191P3_FD_34938 | JGI IMG/M metagenome (IMG submission 34938)
ATTGGTTAGTTGAATAATTACCAAGACTCGCTCTTGTCCATTTTTCTTCATTCAATGTTTCATGTAAATTTTTTAACAGCGCCTGAGCTCTATCTGACAGCGTCACTTCCTGTGTTGTTTCAGCAGCATTCATATTATTTTTCTCCTCATAACTAACCGGCATACATTTTATAAATATCCGGATCTTTAACTTTTATTTTTAGCAGGGTTCCTTCTATCAGCGAAGAATCCTCCCGGCTTATCTCGTAATAATCAATCAGCCAAAAATATTGATTTAAAAGCCTTGGCTTTAATAAATCGCGGCGGGCGGGATTGGCTTCGTATTCCGCTTCGAACAAAAAAATTGACTGTTTAAGCCTGCCTGCTTCCACCTGTTTTAATTCACGCTTTACCGAAAATACCCCCTGTAAATAACCATATACCGGTATCCATTCCAACAATTCTTCGTTCCTGTAACCAAGTTCCCAAACAATGTCACGTAACTTCAAAATTAACGCCGATTCCATAAACCTTAAATCAATTTTTTGAGGGTCTATGAAAAACGCTTCCCTAAAAAGCGCCTTGGCTGTTTTTGTCTGCGAAAGAAGAGCGTTAACATCCGCGACTTCCGCGAGCAGTTCAGCATCCTCTCTTTTTAATCGCAGAGCTTCTTCCAGGTACTTAAGGGCTTCGTCAAAATTGCCAAGTCCTTTAAAGCATCTTCCGACAAGAAGCAATAAACCGGGATCATGCTGATTCGCGGAATTGCTTAATAATCCTTCAAAAAAAAATAACGCCTTTGAATAAACAAAGAAACGAATCGCGTACTGGCATTGCTCGTATGCGTTGTTTAACTGCCCAAGAAAAACAAAATACTGTTTAAACTGGGAAATGAGAAACGCGCCCTTCTCATAAGGGTTCCTTAAATCGTCTATCCTCCTCGTGTGTTCTATCCACCAATGAACACATTTAAGCGCGTGCTTAATTTCTTCGTTATCAAAATCAAGATCCAGAGCCTGTTCTAACAGAGACAGAGCCGCGTCCAGGCTTGAGTCCTTCAATTTGACATAGGCCATTTTTAACAGTTCATCGCTTCGGGAAAGCGAAGGCTGCGCAGTGTTTGGCTCTTTTTCCATTATCTTGTTTCAGTATACCATTTTTTAACTATTTGACAATAGTATTTGATAAGAGTATGATGTCAAAAATGAATAAAACCATTGTTTCACCATCGATTTTATCCGCGGATTTCGCCGATTTTGGGGGAGCGGTCTCTCAAATTGAAGCCAGCGGAGCGTCATGGATTCATATGGACGTTATGGACGGCTCTTTTGTGCCAAATCTTACTTTTGGGTCTCCGCTTGTAAGGGCTTTACGCCCCAGAACCAAGGCTGTTTTTGACGTTCATCTGATGGTTTTACATCCCGGAACCTTTATAAAGGACTTCGCGGACGCCGGAGCCGACATAATTACCTTTCACTATGAGGCGGAAGTGCATTCCCAGAAGTTTTTGTGCGAAATTCGCTCTCTTGGGCTAAAAGCCGGCATCTCAATAGCCCCTTCAACCCCCTGTTCTGTACTGGAAGAGGTGCTCCCATACATAGATTTAGCTCTAATTATGACAGTAAACCCCGGTTTTGGGGGTCAAACTCTTATTCCTGAGTGTCTGGAAAAGGTCGAAAAACTGGCAAAAATGAGGGAAGCGGCCGGGCTTAACTTCAGAATTTCCGTTGACGGCGGAATCAACGAGCAAACCGCCGAAAAGGCGAAAAAAGCGGGCGCGGATGTGCTTGTTATGGGGTCTTCATTTTTCTCAAATAGCGATAAAAAAGGGCTTATTAGCAGGCTTGAGGGATAAGTGAGCTTGTTCCAAAAACTGAAGTTTTGGAACAGCCTCAGGTTGATAAATATACAAATATTGGCAATTCCTGTCGATAACTAGTATAATGAGGGTATGATGCAAAAGCCGCGTGAGCGGCGTATATAATCAAATTCTTTAAGCTCGACGACTGAAGGGAGTTATGCAAGGAAGGCGCGTTTTTTCGTTAATTATCGCGGGGATGATGTTGTTTTCGGCAAGTTTTGCCTCGGCTCAGCAAGGTACAACAAATTCTGAGTTCTCACGAAGGTTTCAAAATGGTTCCGCTCTATACAATTTTAATCGTTTCCAGGAAGCGGCTATTGAATTCCGCCGCGCGCAGGAGAGCGCGTCAGGCGCGAGTGATTGGGCGCGCTCGACTTACTGGGTAATTATTAGTCAGCTCGCGTATTCAGATTTTGGTTCCGCGCTGCGCGATATGGATGAGCTTCAAAAAACAGCGCCTAATTCAACATACGCTCGGGATATGATTTATCACAGAGCGAGGATTTATTTTAATCAGGGATTTTTTGAAGACTCTTTAGCTTTGTTTAACCGCTACAATTCAACCACAAGCGATACAGATCAGGAGACAGCCGCGCGCAGAGCCGCCGCTTTTTTCTGGATGGGTGAATGTCTGTACGCTATGGGACAGCTTGAAGAAGCGGAAAAATTTTACGCGTGGGTAATCGGAAAATATCCTTACAGCCCAAAGATTGAGGCCGCCGCGTATAGGGTAGACCTTATCAAGCAAAAGAAAATTGAATATGAGCTTTTGGCGCTTTTGCAGTGGAGCCACGAAGAATCTTTAAAAACCAGCGAAGATTATCAAAGGACAATAAGGACTTATGAACATACTTTAAATGTTTATCAGAGACGCATTTCTGAGCTTACAAATCCAAGAAACGGAAGCGCGGCAAACGAAATTGAGGAAGTTCCTGTTCCGGAAACTATCAAAGAAGTGGAAAAGATTGTTATACCGGAAGAAAAAGTTCCTGAGGCCTACGTGCCGCAAACCCTGCAGGAAAGACAGTTATTGGAAAGAGCCAGAACATTGGGAAGCAATGTAGATGAAATTTTAAGAGTTCAATATCCCGGGGCAAATTGATGAAATTAAAAGCATTAGCTTTATCGCTTTTTTTAATTTTTTCATGTTTTAATTATTTATCCGCTTCAGAAGTATTAAACGGGTATATCCGTTTAATATTAAACGAATCTTCGGGAAGATATTCAATCTATTTTTTATCAAACCCGAATTCATCGCGTTATGAGTCATTGTTCTCAAGCGATGACCCGGCTACTAGTTACGCCACTGTATTAATGGACGGAAAGGTTTACCGTCTTGGCGGGAAATATTTTAAAAGCAGAATCGAAAAACAGGGCAATGGGTTTCCCGCTTTTATTTTTGAAGGTGAAAATTTAACAGTAACTCAGGTTTTTACTCCGATTAAATCCGCGAATTCAAAATTTATAAACGGCGTTATGATAACTTATACAATTCAAAATACCGGCAGTGAAGAAGCGGCGACAGGGCTTAGAATACTTATAGACACAGATTTGAACGAAAAATTATCAAATACTTTTTTAACAGGCGAGCAAATTGTTAGAAATGAAACGCTTCTTGAAGGCCACTCAGGCGAAAGATTTTGGATATCCAGGGGAAAGAACACGGCGTTAATGGGCAGTATTATTCATCCTATAGACCGTGACGCAAAAACACCTGATTTTATACACTTTGCCAACTGGAAACGTCTTAACGACGCTCCCTGGAAAATGAAATACGTAAAGAAAAGATCTTTTACCAACTCTCCTTTTTCTATAAACGATTCCGCTGTTTGTTATTATTTTAATCCTCAAATGTTAAATCCCGGAAGCGAATTTACTTATTCAATAGTTTTATCCACAGAAGATATTGAGTGGTATAATTCCCTGCAGGTAAGCGCGCCCCCTGTTGCCGCGGCTGCGCCGTCTGCTGCAAAAACAACAACACCTGCAAAAGCCGCGCCAGCAAAACCTGCTCCGGCACCCGCTGTTGAAAAACCTGTAGAAACAAAACCGGCTATCGCCCCTACAATTGACATAAAGCAAATAGAAATGGACGCGTACGCGGAAGCGACAATCAGCGGTGAAAATGTAAACGCGTATACATTAAAAAAATACCAGGATATTTTAAACCAGTTTATCGCTGGCGAAATACAACTTAATGAACAGGATATTAATGATCTTGAAAAAGCCATAGAATGGTTCAGGTAAGCCGTCTCCATGAAAGCCGATCCAATAATAAATAAAGCCCTAATATTCGCGAGGAAACATAATTACGAAGCCGCTTTAAAAATATTAACAGACGAGGAAGAAAGATATTACGGCTCCTACAAATACCATTATATTTACGGGCTTATTTGCTTACACGCCGCCAATTATGTAGAAGCAAAAACATTTTTTGAAAGAGCGAGAAAGATAAAACCAAAAGGCGACGCTTCTTTAATGCTGGGTTTCGCTATTCTAAATCTTAGACGAATGGATACCGTTCAGGCTATTGATTATTATCTTGATGTACTTGGAATTGAACCAAATAACAGAACAGCGAAAAAAGCTTTAGATATTATCCGCAAACATTCAGGAGGGGAGGCTTTGTCTGAATGGATGACAGATAACATATCAAAATTATTTCCTCCCATTCCAATTCCGGCGATTAGCGTTAAAACAATTATTAGTTCTGTTTTAATACTTTTTGCCGTTTTTTTGTTAATTTTCTTTATTTTTAAAGGAATAAGCTCAAATTCCGGCCCATTTAAAGCGAAAAACAAACGTCCTTCAAGCGAGTTTATTTTATCCAGCCAGGAAAAGAAAGAAGCTGTACAGTCTGACGAAATGTCGGCAGACCTTGTTTACACTTATATACTTACGAGGGATCAGGCAATTAATCTTTACGACAGGTCATTAGCGCTTTTTACTTCGTATCGGGATGAGGCGGCGAAACTTAATCTTAATCGCATTTTAGAATCGAACGCTTCTGCGGGACTTAAAAACAGAGCGCGTTTATTAATGAACAACATGGAAGTTCCCGGTTTTGACACATTTAAAAGAGCAGATAACGTTTTGTATACGGATGTAATAAAAGAGCCTGTTATTTACAGGGATGTGCATGTTATTTGGAAGGGCATGGCAACTAACTACACGGTAACAGACGAATACACAGGTTTTGATTTTCTTGTAGGTTATGATACAAGGCGTACTTTGGAAGGAATTGTTCCTGTTATTTTTGATATTCCTCTTTCTGTAAATGTCGAGCGTCCCTTAGAAGTGCTCGGAAGAATTGTAAGAGATAGTAATTCACCTAACGGGTTCAGGCTCGATGGAGTGGCAATACATCAATCCGGAAGATTAGAGAATTAATTAAGAGGTTTTTACCACGAACCACACAAACCACACGAACCAACACAAACATAAACTCCGCTGCTTTTTTTTATGGAATATTTTATGAAAGCTGTTGTACAAAGAGTTATAGATGCTTCTGTCTCTGTTAATGGTATTCTAAAAGGAAAGATAAATTCAGGGCTTTTGGTTTACCTTGGCGTTGCGCATAACGACAGCGAAAAAGACGCTGACTGGCTTGCCGAAAAAACCGCATACCTTAGAATTTTCAATGACGCTGAAGGTAAAATGAATCTATCATTAAAAGAATTAGTTACCGCCGGAGAAAACTTAAGTGTGCTTTGTATCTCACAGTTCACTTTACTTGCTGATGCGCGTAAAGGCAGACGTCCCTCATGGAATGGAGCCGCATCACCTGAAAAAGCTAAACAGCTATATGAATATTTTATAAAAGCTGTAAAAAAACATGATCTTGTTTGTGAAGAAGGAGAATTTCAGGCAAATATGAAAATTTCATACACAAACGACGGTCCGGTTACGATTATTTTAGATACAGAAGATTTAAAATAAATTTTTACCAAATCCTCCGTGTCTTCTTCAAACCTTCGGTTTGCGGATCCTTGTGAATCTCTTTTATAAAAATTTTATTTGCCTTTCAAATAAATACCGGCGTCAAAGGGGCGTAAAAGTTTACTCATCGATTCATTGTTTATAATTGCCTTAATTATTTTTGAGGCGAGATCGGCGGATTGCACAACTTCAAGGCCCGGTATGCTTTGCTTGTAGCTCGAACAGCAGACAGTGTCTGTAACAAGCATGCGGTTTAATAAACCTTCCTTGCAGAGCGCTTCCAATTTTTCAGCAGCCGGCGGCGAAAAAATCGCGTGGACAGAAATAATATTTATTTCCTTGGGTTTTAATAAAGAAAGCGCGCGAATTAATTTTTCTACTGAGCCCGCTGTGTCTACCATGTCGTCTACAATCCAAAGACTTTTTCCTTCCAGGGGTTCAGCGGAAAGTATATTTATAGATTCAACAGTATTGGGTTTTGAATAATCCCTCTGCTTATGCGCTACAACTAAAGGCGCGCCAAAGGAATTCGCGAAGACGCGCGTTAGCTTTTCGCCGCCGGCATCAACAGAACAAAATGCCCAATTATTTCTTACATCGTTCTCCAGTTTTTCAAGAGTTTTAATGTAGTTGTCGCATAAATATTTTTTTAAAAGAGTAAGGGCAGGTATATCGTCAATGGCGCAATGGGCAGGATCTACCATCGTTTTTGATTTATCGGAATGAAGCTGAAAGGTAACAACATGACGCGCTCCAAGACTGGAAAGCGTCTTTAAATGCACCCACAAACCAACAGAACTGCGCCTTGTTGTGCGGTCGGAGCGCGAACAGGTAATAAAAGGTTCAAAAACTATAATCCTGTTCGCCTGGCAGCGTTTGAGAGCGTCTACCGCGTGGTAGAGCTCAATTTTCGCCTCCTGTACGTTTACGCCGGCGTCATTGCGCGCGCTTGAGGAAAAAAGTATTACATCTTTACCCCTAATCGAAGTATTAACAGAAACCTCAATTTCACCGTCGGCGAAAAGGTCTGTGCTAAGTAAATCAAGTCCGTTTATCTGGTCGATAATTTTTGAAAAACTTAAATACTCGGAAAGGCAATTTATTACCCGGGAAGCGTAATTTTTCATTGAACGGGTAGCGCAGACTACAAAGGGGTTCATGCCTATAAGTATGCCTTATATTTTTGACATAAACAATAATAAAAAGATAAGTTTAAAAATTCAAACTTCATTAAAAAAAGGCTTAAAAATACTATACAATTATGTAGTAATATATAGACAAATTTATTAAAAAATGTTAGAATAATTCCGGTTTCGATAAAGCGCCACGCGCGCTCGCGCCATATATAAGGGAGGAGATAATTATGGCTAAGTCAAATGACACAGAAAAAACAAGGGTCAATCCAAACGCAAGCAGCGAGGAAAAAACTAAGGCCCTGGAAGCGGCCCGCCTCCAGATTGAAAAGCAATTTGGCGCGGGATCATTAATTAAGCTGGGAACGCATGAAGCGGCTTCCGGTATCGAAGTGGTGCCCTCAGGCTCTATCCTTCTGGATGAAGCGCTTGGAATTGGCGGCTACCCGAGAGGTAGGATCATCGAAATTTACGGTCCTGAGTCGTCCGGTAAGACTACTTTGGCGCTGCACGCTATCGCGGAAGCCCAAAAATTGGGCGGAAATGCCGCGTTCATCGACGCGGAGCACGCATTAGACCCTGTTTACGCTAAAAATCTAGGCGTTAACATCGATGAATTATGGGTTTCACAGCCCGATCACGGCGAACAGGCGATGGAAATCACGGAAAGCCTTGTGCGCTCAGGCGCTGTGGATGTAATCGTCGTGGATTCTGTCGCGGCTCTTACCCCGCAGTCGGAAATTGAAGGCGAAATGGGTGACGCTCAGATGGGCGCTCAGGCACGTCTTATGAGCCAGGCTCTTCGTAAGCTCACGGCGACAATCGGTAAATCGCGCACAATCCTAATTTTTATAAACCAAATCCGCATGAAAATAGGCGTATTTTTCGGCAACCCGGAAACCACAACAGGCGGCAACGCGCTTAAGTTTTATTCATCGGTCAGGCTGGAAGTGCGTAAAACCGAAACAATCGAGGTTAGCAAGGACGCGGACGCGATTGGCAACAGGGTGCGCGTAAAGGTCGTAAAAAACAAGGTTGCGCCTCCTTTTAGAAAGACCGAGATTGAGCTTATGTTTGGCAAGGGTATTTCGGCAATCGGCAGCCTTTTAGACTGCGCTGTAAAGTACGAAATCATTAAAAAGAGCGGCGCATGGTATTCATACAACGAAGAAAAAATCGGGCAGGGCAGGGACAACACCAGAGATTACCTTGAACAGCGCCCGGATTTCGCCAGGGAACTGGAACTTAAGCTTCGCACTCAGATATTCCCGGGCAAGGAATTCCCGCAGTTAAAGGCGGCGGCAGCGGAAAAACCCGCCAAAAAAGCCAAAGCCGACAAAGAAGAAGTCAAGGAAGAAATTAAAGAAGAAGACTAAAACCACAGAGGACACGGAGAATACGGAGTTATTGGGACGAAAATCTTCTCTTCCTCTGTGTAACTCTGTGTACTCCGTGGTTAATTTCTTTTTTCTTTGACTTCCTATGTGATTAGAATTTTGGTATAATCACCTCAATGGAACCCAAAGCAGAAAGCCGCAGTTTTAAACTCACAGATTTTGAAGGACCTCTCGATCTCCTGCTTTATATGATCCGCAAGAACGAAATAAACATCTACGATATCCCAATCGCGCAGATAACCGAGCAGTACATAAGCTACATCCGGGACGCGGAAACAATGGAATTGGAAGATTTAACAAGTTTTCACGCGATGGCGGCAACATTGCTTTATATCAAAAGCAGAACCCTGCTTCCAACCCAAATTGACGACGACTTTGGCGAGGACCCAAGAGCGGAACTTGTTGAGCGTTTAATCGAGTATCAAAAATATAAAAAACTCTCCGAGCTCATGGAAGATAAAGAAAGAGAAAATGAATGGGTAATAGAGCGTAAAAGACTTCAGCATAATTTGCCTTTTACTGATGATGATATGTGGGAAAAGGTTGATATTTGGGATCTTTTAAAATCATTCACTACCTTAACCGTCAATCTTCCAACCGAGCGGATTATCGACCTCTACGAAGAAGTCTCTGTAAACGAAAAAACTACGCTGCTTATGGAAAAACTGGAAAACAAAGGTGAATGCAGATTTACAGAACTGATAGTCCGCGCAGGCGCGCTTGACGTTGTTTGCGCATTCCTTGCGGTACTGGAAGCGGCGAAAATGCGAATGATCGTTATATTCCAGCACCGCCTTTTTGGAGATATATTAATCAGGGGACAGGCAACACCGGGAGAAGACAGTGACTGAGAATATCGAAAAAGAAAGCGCTCTTGTAGAAGCGATACTCTACATGGAAGGCGAGCCGATTGACGAAGGCGGCATTGAACGGATAAGCGGTCTTCCCAAAGAAACCGTAACAGCCGCTCTTGACAATATAAGAGAACGTTATGCGTCATCTGACTGCGGGCTTGAATTAAGCCGTATGGGCGGCGGTATTGTAATTACTGTAAAACGCGAGCACTGGGATAATTTAAAAGAGCGTTACGGCAAAAAAAACGAGGGAAAAATTTCCCGCGCTGCCATGGAAACGCTCGCTATAGTCGCGTACTCCCAGCCTGTAACAAGAGCGGAAATAGAGAAAATCCGCGGAGTGTCGGCTGACAATATGATAAGGCTCTTACTGGAAAAAGGGCTTGTCCGTGAAGCGGGCAAAAAAGACATTCCCGGACGGCCTGTAATGTACGGCACTACAAAAGAATTTCTTAAAATATTTAATTTAACTTCGATAGCGGAGCTTCCAAAACTCGGCGAAGCCGATATAGAAAAGTTCGAGCTTATAGGAGAAAAAGATTAGACTGCAGGTTTATCTTTCTCACGCGGGAATTGCGTCAAGAAGAGCGGCGGAAGAGATTATCGCTTCGGGCAGGGTTAGTGTTAACGGCGAAAAGATCACCTCACAGGGAAGCAAGGTAGAAGAGGGCGATGTAGTCCTTCTTGACGGGAAACCCGTTCAATTGGAAAGTAAAAAGATCTACCTGGCTCTTAATAAACCTTCAGGGTATATTTGCAGTTCAAGTGATCCTCAAGGACGCCCTTTAGCCCTAAGCCTTCTGCCGCTTGAAATTAAAGAGAGACTTTACAGCGTAGGAAGACTGGACTTTTTATCATGCGGGCTAATCTTTTTTACAAACGATGGTGAGTTCGCGAGCCGTCTTGGACACCCAAGGTTTGAACTTGAAAAGGAATACGTGGTTGAGGCGACAGGTGTGATTCCTGACGAAGTGGCAGACGCGTTTAACCGGGGGATAGAAATTGAAGGCGAATATTACAAGGCTAAAAGCGCCGAGAAAACAGGGCGTAAGATAATACGCGTGGTTTTGGTGGAAGGTAAAAACAGGGAAATCCGCAGGGTTTTTTCCCACTTTCATTTGCATCCCGCGCGTCTTTGCCGGGTAAGAATAGGTTCTGTTCGCCTTGGAGATTTAAAACAAGGAAGCTGCCGGTCTTTAACACAGGAAGAAATCGGAGGTTTATATGGTAATAGCGATTGACGGGCCCGCCGGCTCAGGGAAAAGCACAATAGCCAAACTACTCGCGGAAAAGCTCGATTTTACTTATATCAATTCAGGTAATCTCTACCGCGCGATTACGCTTGGCTGTCTGCGTCAAAAAATCGACATTTCTGACAGTGAAAAAGTTATAGAATTCGCAAAAAACATCAATATTTCTTATGTAAAGACAGATGTTTTTTTAGATGGCGAAAATGTCACTGAGCTTCTTCATACCGATGAAATAGATAAACATTCCTCTCCGTTATCAGCAATTGTTCCTGTCAGGCATATTGTAAACGATCTTGTTCGCTCCCTCTCAAAAGGACACAATATTGTGGTAGAGGGCAGGGATATGACCACGGTTGTATTTCCCAATGCCGAGCATAGGTTCTACCTTGACGCCGACGCGGACTCAAGAGCAAAGCGGCGTTTTGATCAGGGGGTCTCAAAGCTGAGCCTCCATGAGATAAAAGACGCCATTTTAAAGCGTGACGAGATAGATAAAAATAAGGCTGAAGGCAGCTTAAAAATCGCTGAGGGAGCGCGTTATTTAGACACCAGTGGCTTGACCATTATTGAAGTTTATGACAAATTAAGAGATAGAATAGACTAATTAATTAAGGGAATGAAAATGGCAGATAGGGAAGTGCGAACGGTCACGAGTCCGGCAAAAGACGGAGAGAACATTCAAACTCAATTACAGGAAGAATACTTAAAGAGCCTGGAACAGCTTGAGGAAGGTCAGCTTGTAGACGGCAAGGTAATCCAGGTTACCCAGGATCAGGTATTTATTGACGTAGGTTACAAATCGGAAGGTAAAATTCCAATAGCGGAATTTTCCGAGATTCCAAATATTGGCGATTCCGTATCTGTTATTCTTATAGCGAAAGAAAACAAATACGGCGAAGTGATTGTTTCCAAACAGAAAGCGGACGCTAAACTTTTCTGGAAAAATTTAAGGCAGGCATTCGCGGATAAAAAAGCGGTTGACGGAAAAGTTGAGAAACAGGTTAAGGGCGGTTTTGATGTAAACCTCGGCGCGGGTGTTCATGCCTTTCTTCCTGTCAGTCAGGCTGATGTGCAAAAACTCGACAGGCCGGAAAAATTATTAAACGCGAAAATTCAAGTTTATGTTGAACGTCTTTATTCAGACGGAAAAATAAATATTGTAGTTAACAGACGAAAATTCATGGAAGAAGATCTGGATCGCAAGAGAAACGATTTCTTCGAGAATACTCCGATTGGTTCGGATGTTAAGGGAACAGTAAAAAGTTTTACATCCTTTGGAGCCTTCATCGACCTTGGAGGTTTTGACGGTCTCCTTCATATTAACGACATGAGCTGGGGACACGTTACGCGCCCAAAAGACTTTGTAAAAAAAGGTCAGGAAATAAAATTAAAAGTTATACGCATAGATCGTCAGGAGAAAAGAATCAACTTATCTCTTAAACATTACGCTGATGATCCTTGGGTACACTTTGAAGAAAAATATCATGTTAACGATGTTGTAAAAGGAAGCGTGACCAAGCTTACAGATTTTGGCGCCTTTATCGAGCTTGAGGAAGGCATTGAAGGTCTCGCGCACATATCGGAATTTTCATGGTTAAAGAAGGTTCAAAAACCTCAGGATATGCTTAAATCGGGCGACATTGTTGAATGCATGATCCTTGGCTACGATTTACAAGCGGGAAGAGTATCATTAGGGCTTAAGCAGGTACAGGAAAATCCCTGGGAAACTATCGGCACAAAATATCCTGTTGGTTCAAGAATTAAACGCAAGGTAGTTAAAGTTACAAACGCCGGCGCTTTTGTTGAGCTTGACGAAGGAATAGACGGCTTCCTTCACGCTGATGATATGTCATGGACGAGAAAGGGTAAAAACTTTGGTCTAACGCCTGGGCAGGAAATTGAAGTAATGGTTCTGTCCATGGATACTGATAACCGCAATGTTAAGCTTGGAATTAAACAGCTTTCAGAAGACCCATGGAAGAATTTTAACGAAAATCACAAACCCGGTTCACCCGTAGAAGGAGAGATTGCTTCCATCACAGATTTCGGTCTTTTTCTGCGTATTCCGGGCGGCATCGAAGGGCTTATTCATAAAACTAATCTTGTTGAGAACAAGGAAGAAAATCCGGATGAAGTTCTTAAGAAATACAAGGTTGGCGATAAGTTAAAGGCGATCGTTCTAGAAGTACAGAGCGATAAACAAAAGGTAGCTTTCTCGCTGAAGGATTATCAGAAGAAGGTACAAAGGGACGAAATCTCCCGTTATATGACAGAGGAAGAATCTTCCGATTCTACTTATACACTTGGAGCTTTACTTAAATCAAAGAATTCAAAAGATGAATGAGTCTGGAATAATAAGATTTTAAGGGACGGCCATGCTGTCAAAGATAGATGTAAAAAAATTCCATACTCTTATAGAGATAAATTCTCTCATTAATTCGAACTACAAGGATATTCACAGTCTCTTGTCGCGGATTATGGAATCTGCGACTCGTCTTTCTGACGCGGAAGCATCCAGCCTTTTACTAATGGATAAGGAAAAAGCTACTCTAAGTTTTGAAGTAGCTCTTGGATCAAAGGGAGCGGAAGTACAAAAATACACTGTTAAACTTGGCGAAGGAATAGCAGGCTGGGTAGCGCAGAATAATAAATCCATTATTTCCAACGACGTTCAGAATGACAAGCGCCACATGAGCAGCATAGGCGAAGAAATTAATTATAAATCAAAAACAATTATGGCTGTCCCCATGAGAATAAAAGATGACTGCATCGGCGTTTTGGAAGTTATAAACAAAACAGAAGAAAGCGGTTTTACGCAGGACGATCTTGAATGGCTTGAGATATTCGCTAATCAGGCGGCTTTGGCTGTTGTAAACGCGAAAAATATGGAAGAAGCTCAAACAAAGATAGAAACGCTTCAGAATCAAATTCAAACAGAGAAGTATCACACAATAATTACAAAGAGCCCCGAGATCCTTGAAAAACTGGAAATAATTGATAGGGTAGCAAAAACCGATTCTTCTGTTCTTCTTTTAGGTGAAAGCGGTGTAGGCAAGGAATTGTTCGCGGAACAGATACATTTACGCAGTTTGCGAAACGCAGCGAGCTTTGTAAAGGTGAACTGCGCCGCAATCCCCGAAGGATTGCTTGAAAGCGAATTATTCGGGCATATAAAAGGCGCCTTTACCAACGCTATAGCGAACAGAAAGGGACGTTTTGAACTTGCTGATGGCGGAACCATCTTCCTTGACGAAATAGGAGATCTTCCGCTTGCTTTGCAGGCAAAGATATTGCGTGTTATTCAAGAAAGAAAATTTGAAAAAGTGGGTTCCGATTTAACCATTACAGTGAATGTCAGAATTGTAGCCGCCACGAATAAAGACCTTGAAGAACAGGTGCAAAGAGGGGAATTCCGTCAGGATTTATATTACCGCTTGAATGTTTTTCCCATTTTTATACCGCCTTTACGTCAGCGTACAGAAGATATTATGGAATTAGCCAATTTTTTCCTTAAAAAATTCATGAAAGAGACAAAAAAACAGTTTGATGGCTTTTCCCAGGACAGTATTCAGGCCTTAATTTCATATTCCTGGCCTGGAAACGTCCGAGAATTGCAAAACTGCGTAGAAAGAGCCTGTGTAATAGGCAAAAACAGGCAAATTGGCAGGGAAGACCTCTTCTTGAAACAAGATGGTCATATCGGCGATAATGAGATAATGGAACGTGATTTAAAGACAGCCATTAATGTATTCAAAACCAATTTTATATTAAAGGTATTGGAAGAAAGCAATTGGAATCAGACAGAGGCCGCCAAGGCACTTGCCATACAGCGTACTTATTTGTCAAGATTAATAAAAGAGCTTAATATTAACCCTAAGGAGTTATAATGCAGAACAAAGAAAGCCAAAGCACAGTGGATAAAATCACTGATTTTATTCAAAGAAACAGAAAAGGAATTTTCGTTACACTTATTGTCGTAGTAGTCCTGTTTGTCGGGATGCTTACCTATCTTTATATTGGCGATTTTTTCAACAAAAAAGCGAACGCGCGGGCAGAAGATTTTAATACAAGATTTACAGACATACAGCTTTTAAAGAGACAGGGAGATGAAGCCTTGGAAGCAGAAAATGCTTTACTTTCCGATCTTGAATCCTATGTAGCGAAAACATCACCTATTACAGAAGGTAAGGGATTCGCGCAAGGGAAGGTTTGGTCATTGGTGGGTCATATTTATTCCGGAAGAAATGATTGGGGAAAGGCGGAAGAAGCGTGGCTTAATGCCGCAAATAAGGGCTCAAACACCTATATAGGTCCTATCGCGCTTTTTAACGCTGCTGTCGCGGCGGAAGAACAAGGCAATCTGGAGGAGGCAATAAGCCTTTTAGATCAATGCGTTTCTCATAAGTTTGATTTTCCCTCAGCTCCAAGAGCTCAATTTAACATTGGACGCTTGTATGAGCAATTGGGAAAATCTGATGAGGCGCTTGCCGCTTATCGCGTTGTTCTAACCAAGTGGCCAAACATGCCTGTGTTTCAGTATTTAGCGCACAACCAGATTATTAAGATAGAGTCAGCCAACTGATTAAATTAATGCGAGGGCAGGCTGTAAACTTTGGAATTAAAATACTCTTAATACTTTTAGTTTCTTTTTGTTTTACAGCTTGCGGAATAGAAGAGTATTATTTTCTTCCGCAGGTAGAGCAAAACCTTATTAGGGGGCAATTAAATACAAGGGCAATTGCTAATATTCCCAGTATTCCTTCGGAGCATTATTACGCGACAGGTTACAGAGTCTTTTACAGGATATACCTTAGCGGAGTTGACGGCGGATCACTTGATACTCCCAATTTCAGCTCATCTTTTATTTCTGATTACAGAGCTTTTGAATCGCTAAGAGATCCTACAAATACTTCTTCAATCCCGACAATAAGCACTTTTTCGAATCAAAGATATTATGAGCTTGATTATCCAATAAGCGTAAACGGAGGAACACTGGAATTCGTTTTTCCGAATATTATTAACAATCCGTATGTAACATTAAATAACGGCGCTCCTGTAGACTTAAAACGTAATAGTGAATTTGTTCCTTCAGTAGATCATAATCATGAGCTATTTTTTAGAAATACGACAGGATTAAACGAAGCCGCCGATTCAGCTTCAAAAAAAAATATGGACGTCGCTTCCTCCAGCCAAACCGGTCACGCTTATGTAGCGATGTATATTGTAGCGGTAGGACAAAATCCTCAAAGTTTAACCATCATTTACGGCAAACCAACCTTTATTAGTGTTTTTAAGCTTCCTAACATTTGATATTTTATAAGCGTATGAAGAAACTGTTAAACGAGTAAATTGTAGTGTAAGCCTATTATTCAGCCCGTATATTCTACTATTCATAATGTATATTCTGTCTACCAATGAATACTGTAAAAGTATAATAAATTAAATAAAATCTATTTATTTAAACATTCATATAAACTCTTATAGACATCAAAATATGAGGTTTTTTCATCAGGGTTATTAATGTTTCTCGCGAGAACCTCACTGCGGTTCAAATCAAATACCGATTCACAGTCATTCTCAAGACGGCTGTTCTTGTAACGCTTATCATCTTTAAAAATGACATAATCAAGCTCATGTTTATTACTGTAAGAAAAACCCCATAATAATGACGACAAGGAATATTTCTTCATTCCGGACTTTATTAGGTAACATTCAGCTCTGTTAATTTTAATTCCATCAGGCAAACTACGATTTAATTTATCGGTAAAAGTTAAGGGGTCATAATACTCACTAAAGTTTACGCCCGCGATTTCGTTATCAGCGCTGATACCTGTAGCCAAAGGAGACGCGAATTCCATTTTCGCAAGCGGATTAAAGCCTTGTGTATAAAGTACCGGAATATCAGCCCTCCTAAAAGACATGGAAAAAATCTCTATGAGGCTTAGATGCCCATGAAAAACAGAACTTCCGGTTTTGCTGAAGCTGAAAATAAGCCTGTAAATGGCAGGGTCTGTATTTAAGCTTGGCTGAGTATCACTAGTATGTGTATCTTTGTTAATTGTCTTTTCTTCCTGGTTAACAGATGGTAATTTTTTGCCTTCGCACACACCGCAAAAACCGCACTGTGTCTGGCACGAGGGCGTTCTGATCGAATTATTAGATTTTTCAAATTCCTTTCTTAAATATTCATCATTTACACAAGAATCAATATTAGACCATCCTTGGTCTAATTTGCCTGAAAATACTGTATTTACATAATCAGCATTTGTATCAATGATTTCCTGCCATTTTTCCTTGTTAATATATTCGTTCCAGGGGTCTAGCCTGCTTCCGCTTCTCCAGGCTTCTTCACATAGCTGCCCCGCTTTTTCATCCCCCCTGCTTAGCAAACCTTCAATTCTTGAAATAAGCTGCTCCGGGACGCTTACCTTATGCCCCATGGGTTTTAATTTACCGCGGATAAAATTACATTTTTCCTCGGCGGTTTTACTGTCTATCTGTGTTACCCATTGGTAAGGCGTATGAGGTTTTGGAATAAATATTCCTATATTGATGTTGAAATGCATTCTGGTTCTCTTTGCTACATCGACTATAAAAGAAACGATTTCCTCTTCCTCGCTGCGCTCTGTCTCCTCGTTAGAATGCTCTGCTCCCATAGGCAGCCCAATCATAAAATAAAACTTCGCTCCCTTCCAGCCGCGTTTTCTTGCTTCTTCTATAATCGCGGTAACCGACCCTCTGCTTACTTCTTTATTAATTGCCAATTGGCGCATATCTTTAGGCGTTTCTACGGCGAATGTAAGCCCCGATTTTCTTGTTACAGAAATTTTTTCCAAAAGAGAAAGCGTAAAGCTTGAAACTTTTAATGAGGGCATTTGGAATGAAACATGCTTGCCAAGAAAATTGTTATTTAATTCATTGACAAGTTCATCTATACCCAAATAATCACCGGATGAAAGCGAGGAAAGGCTTATTTCCTGCCAGCCTCCCATCGCGGTTAAATTGTTTACTTCATTTAATACGCGCTCTCTGCTTTTTTGTCTAGCCGGTCTATACCAAAAACCGGCATGACAGAAACGGCAGCCGTTGGGGCAGCCGCGCATTATTTCTACAGTTCCGTGGTGTTGTATTATCTTCATGCTAGGTATTGGGTATACATTTAAAACATTACTATTGGAGTTGTGAAAATTATTATATATCGCGCGCTTTGCTTTATTTTTTCCTTTTACCCAAATACTTGGATGTGAAGCGATTTTGTTAAGAAGCTCATCTCTTACCTTCCCTTCTTTTTTTAATACGGCAAGTTCTTTAACAAGATCAAAAAATCCTTCTTCGGCTTCTCCAATCCAAAACGCGTCAATATAATTTGAATAAGGCAAGGGATTAGAAACAGCGGGACCTCCCGCGATAATTATAGGAAAAGACGCGTTTCTTTTGTCGCGATGTATAGGAATACCCGATACATCAAGCATGCTAAGAATGCCATTTAAACCCAGCTCATACCCAAGTGTAAACATTAATAAATCCGCATCCGCAAGTTTGATTCCGGTATCAAGCCCGTAAAGCGGTATGTTTTCTTCACGTAACAGCTTCTCAAAATCGGGAGCGGGCGCGAAAACTCTGTCGCAGGATACGTCCTGTAACGCGTTTATATTGTTATAAATAATTCTTATCGCCTGGTTTCCCATTCCAATCTCGTAGAGATCCGGGAAAGCGATTATGGTTTGAAATGCTTTTTCTTTACTGGAGAGGATTCCTACTTCTCCGCCGACATAGCGGGCAGGCTTGTCTACTTTTAGTAATTTCGCGCCTAATGTTTTAACAGGGTCGATAAAACTCAACGATTATACCTTCTGATAAAGATACTTAACGCGATGCCTATTCCTATCATCGAAGTTAAAACAGCAGAACCTCCGTAAGACATAAACAAAAGCGGGAGACCTGTAATGGGCATTATTCCCATAGTCATTCCCACATTAACTATAAAATGGAAACTGAACATTCCGGCAAGACCCGCGCACACATATTTAGCAAAAGGATCTGTTACGGTTTTCATTATAGTAAGAAGCCGATAACAGATTAGCATGTATAATAAAAAAATAAAAAATCCGCCAAGAAAACCGGTTTCCTCAGAAAATATCGAGAAAATAAAGTCTGTGCTTTGTTCAGGAAGGAATCGATAATGGCTTTGCGTTCCTTGCAGAAAGCCAAGACCTGTAAAGCCTCCGGCGCCTATTGCTGTTACAGATTGAATTATATTCCAGCCTGCTCCTCTCGGGTCTACGTTAGGATCAAGAAACACAATAAGGCGCATTATCTGGTACGGCTTTAGAATATTACGCGCCGCGTAAGAGACACAAAGAGAAAAAATAATAATCGCGGAGATGTAAACAACCCAAAAGAAATATTTCTTTTTAAATTTTAAATATCCAAAGAGCGCTATGCCTGCTATTAAACTAAAAAATAAAACTGTTATCGCTATTATTTTTGTATTTGTAAGAACGGCGAGAAAAGGAAGAGATTTACGAAAGATATGTTCCTGCCATAAAGGAAGAACAAGAAAAATACCCGTAAGCGCGATGCAGGAAACCATAAAGGTCACATAACGCATTGAAACGCCTGCCATGAATATCATTGTAATAAGAATCGCGACATAAACCATCGCGGTTCCAAGATCGGGTTGAAGCAGAACAATACCCATCGGAATAAAAACAATAATACAGCTTACAAAAAATCTGGAAAATGTCTTTCTGTTTCTGTCTGTATCAGCCAGAAAACGCGCGAGAAGTATAATAACGGTTATCTTTACTATCTCTGACATCTGTATTCCAAAAGATCCAATTCTAAGCCAGCGTGACGCGGTAGCGACAACGTGACCGAATATTAGTGTATAAAGGAGCGGAATAAGCGATAAAACATAAATATATATTGATAAATTGTAAAACCTTCTGTAATTTATTAAAGAAAGCGCGACCGCGAACGCAAGCCCCGCGATTGACCAGACAATCTGCCTTATATACTCATTGGAAACAAGAACTCCCGATGAGTTAATTCCGGATGAATAAATAAAAAGCACTCCCAACACCAAAAGAATAAGCACAGGAAGCAATAATAGATAATCAATACTTAAAATGTCTTTTATTCTTAACACATCTTTCTCCAGTAAAATGATGCTGTTCCAAAACTTCAGTTATTGGAACAGCTACCCTAGATTTAAATTCCATGTCTAAAACCTAAAGAGCGTATTGCTTCTTCATAAGTCTGCTTGGCGAAATATCCTTGATATATTATAGCGGCCGCTATGGCGGGGCTTGCTTCCTGATAAGTAGAAGATTCAAAAATAACCGTTACGGCAATTTTATCATCGGGATTAGAATTGTTATATGGAGCAAAGGACGTAAACCATAAATGCCAGCGATCATCAAGACCTATTTGAGCGGTGCCTGTTTTCCCCGCGATTTGAACAGGAATTACTCTTGAGCCGAGTAATTGCGCTGTTCCCATTGTTACGACAGATCTCATGTCATTGCGGACATTTTCGAATACGGCCGGAGAAATATCGCTTTGATGTAAAAGTTCAGGGACTATAACTTTTTCTATCGCTTTAGTAGACGGGTCACGCACTTCTTTTAAAATGTAAGGTTTATAAATTTTACCGTTATTTACAACCATACTTACCATGTTACACATCTGAAGCGGGGTTACGAGAGTAAAACCCTGCCCTATTGACATATTCATCGTGTCACCTAACACCCATTTTTCGTGTAAACGGCGTTCCTTCCATAAGGGAGTTGGCACAAACCCGGCGATTTCACCGGGAAGATCGATATTTGTTAACTTGCCATAACCGTAATCAGTAGCGTATTTTACAATTCTTTCCGCATTGACATTATCCCTTCCCACTGTCATAAAATAAATATTGCAGGATTCGCATAATGCTCCCCTCAAACTTAGTCTACCATGTCCCCATTTTCTTTCATGGCAGTGCCAGGGACGTCCGCCGTAATTTATAACTCCGCGGCATGTAATGACATGATCAGGCGAAACGATATTTTCCGCGTAAATAGCGGTTGACATTATAACTTTAAATGTAGAAGCAGGAGGATAACTTGATTGAATCGCGCGGTTTATAAAAGGCTTAGCCGGGTCATCAACAAGGATTCGGTAATCAGAGCCAACGCCGTCTGTAAAAATATTTGGATCATACCAGGGGTAAGAAACCATGGCGAGTATTTCTCCTGTAGCCGGCTTTATTACAACAGCGGTTCCAATCCTCTGCCCTATCGCTTTCTCCGCCAATTGCTGCAATTGCGCGTCAATTGTTAACACCAAATTTTTTCCCATTTCAGGCGGAACTCGAATAACGCTTTCACTTCCCGCAATGCGCCTTCCTCTTACGTCTACAGTTCTTGATTCATAACCCTGTTCACCTTTAAGCAGCTCATCGTATTGCTTTTCTATACCAAGTTTGCCGATTACATCACCCTGCTTATAACCCTTGTTATAAAGCGTAGTAAGTTCATCGCGCGTTATATCTCCTACATAACCCAATAAATGCGAAAGACTGCCGACATCAACATAATTTCGCATCGATTTAATATTCCACGTAATACCCGGTAAAAGATTTTTACGTTCAGCCAGAGCTGCGATAACAGAAAAAGGAACGTTAGACGCAATTTCTACAGGCTGATAAAGCTGTAAATATTGATTTGGAAGCCTGGCTCTTATTTCATCAGCGGTAATATTTAATATTTTTGCTGTAGATGAGATTACTTCGTCCATGCTGCCCCTTGGAACTTCCGCGGGCGTTATATTTACCGCAAAGGTATCCTTGTTTATTACAAGCGGCTCATTATAGTGTCGATCATATATTTCTCCTCTTTGCGTAGGTATCGTATATGTTCTTCGGGAGATATCTATAGCGCGCGAACGGTAAATATCGCCGGATAAAACCTGTATTCCAAAGAGCCTTCCTATAAAAACAGCAAAAACAATGACAAGAAGAATTGTATATATACTTATACGAGTTCCCTGCTCATCAAGCATTGTTTAAGCTCCTGCCAATCAAGATAGGTTTAAAATGTTTTAATAATAAAAAAATTAGCGGCGCGCATATCGCGTTGTAACCAAGCTCAATCCAAAAAGTTGAAGAAGTTATTGAATAAACTTCTATGGACAAATTTAAAGTTAAATTAAGAAGGAATTTCATTAGCGCTTTAATGATAGTCGCGAGGGAACAAAGAATAACCGGCATAAAGAAATAATCAAGAAAAAGCGCGCCTTTAAAAAGACCGGCAAGAGCGCCGATTATTGTCCTGTATACACAGTTAAGACCAAGAGGAGCCGCCGAAATAAAATCAAAAAATAACCCCGAGAAAAAACCTGAAACCTGCCCTGTCATTGTTCCGTTTACATATGCCGAAAAAACTAGAACACAAAGCGCGATATCGGGTACTACTCTTAAAATTTCAATGCTTTCCAATACAGTGGATTGCAGGATAACGGCGATTGTACTGAATACAACTGTCCAAATTATACTTCTAGCCATTTATATTTCCTGTAACATTTGAATTTATTTCTTCTTCATTCGACATTTCTTTTTCTATAACAAAAACATATTCAAGTTTAGAGAAATCTATCATTGTATCAACTTCTATTTCCAGTGTTGTCTCGTATTCAAGTAAATTAACAGTCTTAACGCGGCCAATGTTAATCCCGTCAGGAAAAACACCTCCCATTCCGCTTGTTATAATAATATCGCCTATGTTAATTTCTTCTCTCGCCCTTCTTGGAACAAATCTCATTAAAAGAGGCGACTCGGAACTACCCTGCCCTTCAATAATTCCTTCATAACGTGAAACCGATAAACGGCATGAAACCAGCGAATTATTATCAAAAATTGGCATAACAAGACTTTCTAAAATTCCGGTTTGAATTACTTTGCCAACAAGCATCTGCGTTCCGTTTTGCCACGCTACAACAGCCATGTTATTCGAAACTCCTGACAAACTTCCCTTATTGATTACAATGGCGGAAAACAAATTATCAGGGTCTCTGCCCGAAATCTGCGCGGGGATTCTTCTATAACGAAGTGTTCTTGAAAATTCGAGCTGTTCTTTAAGGCGGATATTTTCCTGATAAATCTCCGCGTTACTGCGTTCCAGTTCTTCAAAACGATCCAATTGTTTTAAAAGGTCAGCGTGTTCTTTTCTTAAAGTTGAAAGTTCGCTTATACTTAATACAGTTCTTGAAATAAAAGAAGTAACTTCATATATGCCGCCTCTTATGCCTGAAAAAAGCGAAAGACCAGCGTTTTTAACTCCAAAAATAAAACTCTGACTCGATAATAAAAGCATTACCATCGAAAGAACTACAAGAATTATAAAAATTAAAACAGAAGAATTTATCTGCGCCCCTCGGAAAGCTCTGCCGGAAGAACTATGTCTTCTTCCGCCGCCTCTAACCGATTTGAAGTTACTCGGCATATTTTATCCATTCAGTCTGTCGTAAATGTTCTTTGTAAGATCCGCGCCTTTTATATAATCATAATATTTGCCTGCTCCAAGCGCAACGCATAATTCAGGCTGTTCGGCGATAATTGCCGGTACGCCCGTTTCCTTTTGTATTAGTTTATCAAGACCTCTAAGAAGTGAGCCGCCGCCTGTCATTACAATTCCGCGATCTACGATATCCGCGGCAAGCTCAGGAGGAGTTTTTCCAAATACGATTTTAATCTCGTCTATGATTTGTGTTATTGGATCTTTCAGCGCTTCTCTTACCTCAACAGAATCTATTTCAAGCCTGCGCGGAAGACCTGTTATGGCGTCATTGCCCTTTACTTCCATTTTGTCAATCATTCTGTCCGGAGAAGCGTTTCCTATTTCAATTTTTAATTTTTCTGCCATCTGTTCGCCGATTATCAGGTTGTGAACGCTTCGTATGTGTTTAATTATTGAGTCGTCAAATTCGTCTCCGCCAATTCTTATCGCGCTTGTAACAACCATGCCTCCAAGAGAAATAACGGAAATTTCTGTAGTGCCTCCGCCAATATCCAGGATCATGTGTCCAGCGGGCTCATTAATAGGAATATCCGCGCCAATGGCGGCGGCAAGGCTTTCTTCTATTACGCGAACTTCTCTAGCGCCGGATTTATACGCGCTTTCTTCTACCGCTCTTCTTTCAACTTCTGTTATGCAGCTAGGAACACCGATTACCATTCTTGGTTTTACAAAACGGTAACGCGGAAATACTCGGTCTATAAAACAGCGAATCATTTTTTCTGTAGATTCAATATCGGCGATAACTCCGTCGCGCATTGGCCTTATAGCGATAATATTTTCCGGAGTTTTCCAGAGCATTCGTTTCGCGTCCGCGCCGACAGCGACAATTCTTTTTGTACCCCGCTCAACAGCTACAACAGAAGGTTCATTTAAAACTATGCCTTTTCCTTTAATATAAATTAAAGTGTTACAAGTTCCTAAATCAATTCCAAAATCCGATGATAAGTTGCCAAACATCACTTTCTCCTTTTATATGTTGAGCCGCGCTCTTGCCTTAGCGTGAGACGGATCCTGTCTATACGCCATTCTCCATTCAGAGCGCGCCCGCGTTGAGTCGCCTTTCATGTTGTATAATTCACCTAACTGAAAACGCACTTCCGCGTTTTCTCCGGTTTCATTTAAAATTTTCATGTATTGAGTTTCGGCTCTGTCAAAATCGCCCGACGCGCTGTATAATTCACCTAACAAAAGCCGCGCCATGCTCTCTGAGCGCGAATCCGCAGACGTTTCTATGCAACGGTGCAGATAGCCTTGAGCCATATCGTAATCGTTCATTGCCATATAAGAACGAGCGATTGATAAAAGTAAATTATCTGACGGCGTTTTATCAGGCGCAAGAGCCTGCGCGAACGCCGCTACACTGCTTCTGTAATCTCCGTAAGCCGCGTAAGAGAGCCCGAGATATTCAGGAATGTCATGCGCGTCGTACGAAAGATGATTTGCCATTTCTAAATATTTAACGGCAAGATCAGAATATTCTCTGCCCTTGTAACCGTATGCCTTGCCAAGAACATAAAAAACTCTTCCGTCTTTTACGGCTTCTTTTTGCATAATCGCTTTTCTTAAAGAAAAAATACATTCGTTAATATATTGCAGCGTGCTCTGATTATTAATTTGAGAAATACCCAATTGATACGCGGAAAACCCGTTTATTGTAAGTAAAAAATAATCTGTTGGTTTATTTATTAACGAGTCTTTACTGATTTCAAAAGATTGATTAAAATCTCCCTCATTCCAAACGCGTAAAAGTTCTTTTCTTTCGTTGGTAACGCCATTTTTAAGGTGAAAAATAAAAAAAATTGAAGCTGTCAATAATAAAACAGATAAAAAAATAACTCCAATGGAGCGAATTCTTTTGAGAAGGTATATATGCCG
>JGI24695J34938_10001065_pt1 | contig 24814 bp, 20 predicted proteins | sample TergutCo191P3_FD_34938 | JGI IMG/M metagenome (IMG submission 34938)
TAAACAAGCAGGAAAACCAAAACCAGAGAAATACCGCCTAACAGCGCGTATAAACCCTGACGAATTGTATCTTCGCCCATTGAAGCTCCGATACTCTGCTGGCTCGCTACTTCAAGATCAACAGGAAGAGCCGCTGTTCTTAAAACAAGCGCGAGGTTATTCGCGCTGTCAGAGTCAAAGCCTGTAATTGTTCCTCTTTCGCGTATGCCCGAAGAAATACGCGGAGCGGAACGAACTTTATCATCCATTATAATCGCAAGATTTTTTTCTATGTTAGACGATGTTAGACGATAAAAAATTTCTCCGCCTTCGGAACTTAATCTGAAAATAATTTCAGGTTTTCCGTCGAGATTATTTCTTTCAACAAAAGCTTCTTCGATATAATTTCCGTCAAGACCNACTTCTTTTTTTACAGCGATATAACTGCGAAGACCGTCATGATTTACCAATTGNTCGTCAAGACCGTATCTGTCTTTTCCGTACACGCCGAGAATCATTACATCATCGGGAACAATGTTAGGATTGCGCAANTTTCCGCTTCCGTCAAATGTTGTTGTCTGATTNGCTCTGTAGTAATTGTAAAAAGTTTCAGTTGCTTCATTATCCTGAAGATGGAAAGCAAGGCTTCCCTTTCCCATAATAATATCGTTGATTCTTTCAGGGTCCGCTGTTCCCGGAATCTCAACATAAATGCTGTCTGATCCCTGCCGCCTGATAACAGGCTCTGTAAGACCAAAACGATCGATACGGCTGTTNAAAACTTCGAGNGCGCGGTTCATCGCGTCAATTCGATCATCTTCGGTCAGCACACGCCCGAGCCTTTCCTGAACAGANGTAAGATTTGACTGAAGCACAATACTTAAACCGCCTGAAAGATCAAGACCGAGTTTAACCGCGCTTTTTTGCAGATCTTTTAAAGCGAAAATTTCATCGGCGTATTTTTTTTCAATCGTGTCCTGCAGTTCTCTTTTTGAGAAAAACGATTCAAGAACATTTCTTGCCGTCCAGCTTTCNGGAAACGGCTGTTTCGCTTTTTTATACTGTTTTTTCACNACAGGAATCAGATATTCCAATTTTTGCGGAACAGCATCTCCTGCACGCGCGGCATCAAAAAGCAGCTGCATATCCGAATTCGCGATCTGTTCGGAATAAGTTTTTATCTGCTGTCTTGACTCAAGCGCGAGAGACTGCTGATCTCTCGGAATGAAAAAATACCAGCGTATTGTAGGCCATAAAAATAAAAAGCACACACCCAATACGATTAGTAAAACAACCAGTCGGTAACGTTTACTCATGATTATGCTCCTGATTCATTTGTTGAAACTTCGTTTTTATCGGCTTCTGAATTATCTTCGATACTGTCTTTCGGCTTCTCTTCTTTCACAGGCGCAACAGATACAACCGATGAGATCGCGCTGCGCAAAAATTCCAGTTTTACATTGTCGTCAGCTTTAATAATTACAGAAGTTTCTTTTACGCTTTGAATCGTTCCGTAAAGCCCGCCGATTGTCACTATCCTGTCGCCTTTTTTGAGAGCGCCCAGCATTTTCTCGGTTTCTTTGCGTTTTTTACTCTGAGGTCTGATAATCAGAAAATAAAAAATGAGAATGACAGCGACAAACGGAAGAAGACTGCCGATAAGAGAAGGCTGCTGCCCGCCCGCAGCCGCAGCTTCTTGACCGCCGGCCATCAATAATGGAAGAAGAAATGTATACATTGTTAACATCCTTAAAATATATTTATGTCACTCTAACACAAAAACGAGGGGTTGTTCAAGGGGCAAGCTAAAGCACTATCGATCTGCTGACTTCGACCGGAAAAACGCCGAAAAGACGCTGCAAAGACCCCGCAGGAACCTCCGATCCTGTCGTTTTATTGTAAACGTCCAGAACCAGATCGATCTCTTTTTGGTCTTTTGAAAAAACCGCCGAGGCATAAGCCGCTCTGAAAAGCCCTTTTTCCGCCAATTCTTTGGTCGTCAGTTTTGAATAATTTTTTCTCGCCTGTCCGTCGATAACTGCGGCAGGACCGTCATATCCGATTGTAAAAATAAAATCTTCCCGTGACTTCATATAAAACTCCTGTCAAAATTTCGTATTCTCATATTATTCCTCCGTTGACGGAAATTACCTGCCGGGTGATGTAGGAAGCGGACTCCGAAAGAAGAAATACCGCCAAGCCTGCTACTTCATCAGGTTTACCAATCCTGCCCATGGGTATGGACGGAAGAACCATGTCGAGCAGCACATCCCGGCTCATTTCGGTTTCAATGATTCCCGGCGCTATGCAGTTTACGGTGATAGAACGACCGGCAAGTTCGACCGCCAAAGCTTTAGTCGCTCCTATAATTCCGGCTTTGGCAGCGCTGTAATTTACCTGTCCTCGGTTTCCTATAATTCCGGACACAGAAGAGATAGTGATAATCCGCCCGCGCTTTTTACGGCATAAAGGCATTACAAGAGGAGAAAGTACATTGTAAAAACCGTCAAGATTGGTGCGCAGAACTTTGTCCCAATTGTCAGGGCTCATGGCAGGGAAAGCATCATCAGAAATAATTCCGGCATTGCAAATTATTCCCCAGAAAGCGCCGTTTTCCTCCTGCCATTTTTCAAGTTTTACCCGGCAGTCTTCCCTGTCAGAAATGTCAAACCGGATCAATTCAATACTGCCGCCTTTTTGGAGAATTTCTTTTTCAAGAGATTCTGCCGCTTCATTATTTCGGAAATAATGAGCGGTTACATGATACCCCGCTTCTGATACAGCTAAAGCTATAGCGCGGCCTATGCCTCTGCTTGCTCCCGTGACAAGAACTTTTTTTTCTCCGGTCAATTGCATGATTTTCCTTATTTACATGGAGCAGATTATATTGGATTATCCCGTTTGTCAATTAATGCATCACGTTAATCGGTTTTAAAATCAGCTCTTGTGCTCCGCTGATATTTCTGTCATTATTTTCATGGTGAAAAAAATATATCTTTCTGAGCCGGGGCTTATTTGCTGCGCAGGCCGTAATAAAGATGAACTATATAGATCATGTATTACCGGAAACAAAAGCGGAATCAAAATCCGGGAACTTACCGAAGGAGTAAATTATCCGACAGGGCAAATTCTATCTCAGGAACTTCCTCCGATAGAGCTTCCTGTTAAACCAATAACATACACAAATGAATCTTTTACAACAGGCACCAGAATAATCCGCATTATTGATAAAGCTCTGGAACAAATACGCCCTATTATTGAAAAAGCTATTGCTGCGTATGGTCATGAAAAAATCGGAATTTGTCTTGGCTCCTGTGACAACGGCTCGGAAGGTTATTTGCTTGCGCATAAAGAATTTTTCTCAGGCGGCAGTTTCCCAAAAGACTACCGCCTTGATTTCCAAAGCGCCTCATTTCCCGCAGAATATATTGCTCATAAATTCGGACTTAAAGGTCCTGTTTTTACGATCGCCACCGCATGCGCTTCCGGAGCAAGCGCCATTGTAAGAGGAGCCGAACTAATACGCTCCGGTTATTGCTCCGCTGTTATTTCAGGTGGCGCAGACCTTGTTTCCGAAACTGCTTTTATGGGATTCCATGCTCTGGAAGCTGTTTCAAACAGCCCAACCAATCCTCTAAGCAAAAATCGCAAAGGGATAAATCTTGGTGAAGGAGCCGCTTTTTTCCTGCTTGATTCAGAAGACGGTGATATAGAGCTTCTTGGCGCCGGAGAAAGCGCGGATGCTTACCACATGACAGCTCCCGGACCGGACGGCGCAGGACCTGTAAAAGCTATGAAAAAAGCAATCACGGAAGCAAAGATTGATCCTTCGCAAATCGGCTATGTAAACCTCCATGGTACCGGTACAGATCTAAATGACAAGGCAGAAGCTTTTGCCATGAAGATTGTTTTTGGCGAAAAACTTCCCAAGGTTAGTTCCACAAAGCCCGTCATGGGTCATACACTTGGAGCGGCAGGAGCGTTGGAAACCGCAGTTTGCTGGATGGTTTTGAAAGAACAAAAAGGGCTTCCGGTTCATTGCTGGGACGGCGCTTATGACGAAGAATTTCCTCAGCTTCCTGTTGTTTCACTAGCCGAAGGTGAACAGCCGGCGCCTGTCGGGATTTCGGTCTGCATGACAAATAGTTTTGCCTTTGGCGGTTGTAATGTAAGTTTAATAATAGGGAGCAGATCATGACTCTTAAACCGGATGATCCGGGTTCAATTGTCCCCCATAAAGGGAAAATGCTTCTTCTTTCCCGGATTATTGATTATGACTTAGAAGAACAAACGCTCAGTGCGGAATACGATATTACTGAAGATTGCATTTTTTACAACCCTGCGATTAAAGGAGTGCCTGCATGGGTAGGTATCGAATTCATAGCTCAGGCTATTTCGGCTCTTTCAGGAATTAGAGGGCATATGTCAGGAGAAGATCCAAAGGTCGGTTATATTTTAAGCGTTTCGTCTATGCAGATAGACAATCATTTTTTTAAAGCCGGAAATACAGTCCAAATAAATGTAAAGGAAAGCGGCAGTATGGATCAGGTTTACAATTTTGAAGGGGCTGTTCTTTTAGAAGGCAAAAAAGTATTAGACGGAAAACTTACGGTTATTGAAACAACTGATTAACAAAACACAGTTCATAACTTAAGTATTGTTTTTATTCAAGTAGAGTAACCTTAGAAAATCTTTAGGACATATTTCTTTTTTTTCCGTTAAATAATCCTGCAGTTGTTCCGGAAGCAAACAGCTCTCGCATGGTTTTCGTGAAAGAAGAAGACTAAAGGCAAACGGAGGTAATGGTTCACGGAGAAGACTAGAATATTCTTCCTTGACATTCTCATCCGCATAAACAAAAACAAGCTCATCCTCCGATCCTGTCTTGAGCATAGCCGCTGCCGCAAGAAGACCTGCCTTAATAGAATTGTTTATCGGATAAACGGCAGTATATCCTCCCTTTAAACCAAAAGCCATAGAAGCCAGAGCAGCGGGGGCGTTAAACACAGAATAGGAAAAAGCTGCCGGTAAAGAGTAGCCGTTTTCAAACTGCGTTTTGTTTGTTTTAAACTGCCCTGAAAGTTCTCCGCGAAAAGAGAGAAACAGCATTTTTGTTTCTTCTTTAACAGGTAAAATATCATGAACTACTTGTATGGTCATTTTGGAAACTTGACTTAAGCGGCGGCGGAACATAGGATCAGTAAAATTAATTTTCGGACTTTCAGATACGCAGCTCATTTCCCGTTTGCCTTGAGCCCATTCTTCCCATTCATCGGCATTCTCTATGCCGGGAGCCCAGGCAGAAAATCGGGAGATGTATATGTCATTGTGTTCCATGGCTTTTGCCGTCCGGCAATATTTGATAACGCAGCAGCGAATAATCTTTGGAACCAAGATTATGCTTGGCTTCGGCTAATTTAAAGCCTGCTCTTTCAATAGCATTTGAAAGTTCGTCAAAACGATACATCTTGCTGTTTCCGTTTGCCATACAGGTAAAATACAGAGAAATAGCCTGAAGATAAAACGATACTGCTTCTAAACGCTGTTTATCCCAGAGAGGCTCAAGAATGTAAATGTTTGAATTCGGTCCTGCCGCCGCCTTTACCTTTTTCATGATGTAAGTAATTTCTTCAAGAGAAAAACAATCAAGGAATTGGCTCATCCAGTAAACGTCCGCGCCGGAAGGCAAAGCAGTTTCATCGTTAAGCATATTACAGGAGAAAACATTGATTCTATCGGAAAAACCTGCATTACCGGCATTCCTTTCGGCTACTGCTGTTTGCCCCGGAAGATCCGCAATGAGTACATTTACATTTGGATCGTATTGGCAACAACATATAGCCCATTTTGCGGTATTTCCGCCAATGTCGATTATTTTTTTTGGTTTATGTGAAAATACAAAAGGAAGAGCTTCTTCGAAACTTATATCGGAATAAAAATGATCAAACGCGAACCAGCTTTTTTTTACTTTTTCGGGCAATGACGAAAGAACCTCATAAATGGTTTTACCTTCGTAACCAAAAACTTCAAGCCCATGCGGTTTACCTTCTTTTATAGAACGCATCAGCTCAAAAGCGCCTTTGTAACATACATCATTTGTAAAATCAAAATTTACTTTAGTCATTTCATCATCCAAAAGGAAGCAGCCGATTTTACCAATAATGAAACGGTCAGCCTCCTCGCCCGGCAGCAGCTTTACAATGTCCATCCCCAAAGCAACTTCTAATAAAACCTCAGCGCCGTAGACTGAAATTCCTGCCGCTTTTGCCGCATCAGTCAGAGAAATGCCGTTTTCTTTTGATTCGGAAATGATCTGCAAGAGACCTAAATCCAATAAAGCCCTTACAGCTTGAAAGGTAAGAGGAGCAAACGCTATTTTCTGGGCTTCATGTCTTGCATCCAGCGCTTTAATATTGTCTTTAAAATATTCTTTGTTGGTATATTTGTGCATAATTTTCTTGTCCATCATATCGTTAATAATTACATTTAGTCAATAAGTACTATGCATCAGCCTACCTTTCTGTCTTTCCAGACAAAGCCTTTGCCTGAAATTATTCTGTACAATGACCATACTGCCATGAGAATCATATTAAAGAAAATAAAAGGCCATAAAAAACCATACAGCCGGTTTATCCTCAATCTAAAAAACGTGAATATCCATGTGAGAGAAAAAAATACAACAAAGGCGAGTACATACAATGTCCATGGACTTGATTTTATAATGCAGAAGATTAAGAGAGGAAAAGGAAAAAACAGAAAAAAGAAAATGATCATTATCAGAAAAAAAATAATTAAGACATTCTTTCCCAGAAAGTCAAAAGTGCTTCTTCCGATGCCTTCTATTGCCTGCTTGTATCCGTTATACATACGGCATTTGACATGATCGCATATATTTAAAAAGCGAGTGTTGTATCCTTTTCTTTTTACAAGACGAGATAGACAAATATCTTCGGATGTTTTTTTCTTGAACGCTTCACAGCCTCCGATATCGTTTAAAACACTTTGTTTGATTACGATAAATTGTCCGATTGCCACGGAAAACCAAGGTGTTTTTTTTACATAACGATTAAAAAAAAGCGGGATAGCCATTACTACCAAACCAAACATTAAAGGAACTGTAAGAATCTCTCCTATGGAACCGAAAATCTGCCTGATATAACCGGAAATAAAATCAGCTTTAAGCCCGATAAGGTTTTTAACTGCCCATGCGATACTGGTCGGCGCGTGTACAGTGTCCGCGTCGGTAAAAATCAATATTTCTCCCTTTGCCTGTTTTACCAACTGATGCATGGCAAAGGGTTTACCGTACCAGTCGGGAGGAAGACTCTCTCCGTTAAGTGCTTTTACGCGGCTGTCTTCATTTCCGATACGGTTTAAAATTTTTAATGTGTCGTCTGTTGAATTGTCATTCAGTACCAGAATCTCGAAATTTTTATACGACTGGTTTTGCAGTGATTTGATACAATGTTCGATATTTTTTTCTTCATTTCGAGCGGGAATAAGCACAGAAACCAATGGTTCGTCCGGGATTTCAGAAGACGCGGAAAACCGCCGCATTTCACGATGGTTCGCCAGAGAAAGAAAGAAAATATAAAACGCTGCCGCTGCCAGAGCAGGAAAATAAAACCGGCTAATAAATTCTATCAGTGTTGTCACATTACACCCGGTAATATTTGGTAATGAAAAAGCGAATAATCTTTGGAACTAATACCTTAATATTGTCATTAAAATAGTCTTTGTCAGCGTATTTTAGCATGATTTTCCCGTACATCATATCGTTAATAATCACATTTTGTCAAGAACCCGCATCCTAATAATTAATTGAAACATATTGACCTAAAATCAAAATTCCGGATATAATGCCCGAATAGGTGCTTTACATGAAAGGTATGCTGGAAATAGGTAGGGACAGGCTCACTATCGAAAATCTTATTGCAGCGGCAAAAAAACAAATTAGTGTAAAACTTTGTGATTCACAAGAATTTATCGCTAAAATACAAGCCGGTCCCGCTGTTATTAACAATATAATAAAAAACCATGGTGAGATTTACGGGGTCACTACAGGCTACGGCGATTCCTGTACCGAACAAGTTAATCCGGAGTTTTATAATCAACTGCCAATAAACCTGACGCGCTTCCACGGCTGCGGTATGGGTGATTATTTCGATGACGATACTGTCAGGACTTTAATGATTATCAGGCTTAACACGCTGGCAAAAGGGTTTTCCGGCGTAAGCATGGAACTTCTTCAAGCAATTAATTTTTTTATTGAACATGATATTTTACCGCTTATCCCTCAGGAGGGTTCGGTAGGAGCGTCAGGAGATCTTACCCCTCTTTCATACCTTGCAAGAGCGCTTATCGGTGAACAACAGGTAATGTACAAGGGCGCAATCCGCCGCTCTGACGATGTGTTGGCGGAACTTGGCAGGAAGCCGTACCAATTTTGCCCCAAAGAAGCTCTTGCTATAATGAATGGAACTGCGGTCATGAATGCGGTAGCGGTTCTTGCGTTTACTCAGGCTGAATACCTCGCGGACCTTGCCTGCCGTATCACAGCGATGAATTCTATAGCTTTAAAAGGCAATGCATATCATTTTCATAAACAGCTCTTTGAACTGAAACCTCATCCGGGTCAGTCTCTGGCTGCGGAAAAAATACGTACTGCTCTCCCCTGCTTCCCGCCTTCCGATTCCGGGCGAATTCAGGATTCATACTCGATTCGCTGCGCTCCCCATGTCATAGGGCTCTTTTATGATACCGGCAGTACCATGAGAAATTTTATTGAAACCGAAATGAACAGCGCCAACGACAATCCTCTCATTGATCCGGAAACCGAATCGGTATATCACGGCGGTCATTTTTACGGCGGTCATATCTGCTTTGCTATGGATTCCTTGAAAAACATTGTCGCCAATATCGCAGACCTTTTGGACAGACAGCTAGCTCAGCTGGTAGACATTAAATACAACCGAGGTCTTCCTCCAAATCTGACAGGAAGCCGNAACAATTCNTGTAACCACGGCTTAAAAGCTGTGCAAATCGCNGTTTCCGCATGGACTGCCGAGGCTCTGAAAACCAGCCTGCCCATGAGTATTTTCTCACGTTCCACAGAATGTCATAACCAGGACAAGGTGAGCATGGGAACAATAGCTGCCCGCGATTGCGCGAGAGTAAATAAACTAACATCTCAAGTCTTGGCAGCGTCTCTGCTTGCCGCTTTTCAAGCTTTAAACATCAGGCTAAAAAAAGGCGAACTCAAACCTGATGACTTGGGACAAACAGAAAAAACCTACAACGAAATTGCCGGCTTCTTTAAACCGCTTGAAGATGATCGCCCTTTGGAAGAAGACCTTAGAAAAATATTAAAATTGATAGAAGAAAGGACTTTTACGGTATAAAAGATGATTGAAAAAAAAATCCATTATGTTTGGCTTGGGAAAAAAGAAATTCCTGAGTTGTACAGCAATTATATACGCGGCTGGCGGGAGCTTCATCCTGATTGGGAACTGATTAAATGGAATGAAGAAAATTTCGATTGTGAAGGTAATTCCTGGGTTAAAAAAGCAATTGAACAGGAAAATTACGCGCTTGCCGCCGATGTTATACGAAGTAATGTTCTTTTAAACCACGGCGGCGTTTATCTTGATGTCGACATTGAGCTATTTAAACCGTTTAACGAGTTAGCTGCCGAAAACGACTTTTTTATCGGATATGAAACCGATTTTTGGTTTGGCTGCGCTGTTTTGGGCGCGAAAAAAGGTCACAGAATAATGCAAGAAGTGTACGAAAGGTATCTTACGCCGTGCGAAAAGCTTAACTCCAGTTCAAATATGCTGTGCGTTCTGAATTTCAGCGCATCAATTAAGAGGCTTTATAAAGCAAAACTGGACGGAAAAACAAAAAAAATACAGGACAACGCTCTTCTTCTTTCATCAGAATACTTCTTCCCCAAAAACTACATTACACACAGAATTAAAATTACAGAAAACACAATGACGATACACCATCTTTCATCAGTATGGTACTCTTTAGGTAAACGAATAGGAATAAAAATCGCCAAAGGTTTGCGGCTGTTTCTTGGAAAACACTTATTCGGCTGTTTTGAAAGAATAGCAAGGTTAAATATGCTTGGGAAGCTTGATCGAGAATACAAAAAAAAACACCGTAAATAATAAATCATAAGAACTGATGAGGCAGTACAATATGAAAATTACTAAAATCATCAAAGAAGGCATTAACGCGATAATAAAATCTAATAAAACATTAAAGGATGTTTACAGCGTTATGTTTTCACATTCCGACCAAATTGCTTATGAAAAACTTGTTGATTTTGAAATTGACGCGGTAACTTACGCTGCGCATGATTTGGATATAAGAGCGTTTGCCGCTTATATAAAACATACGTACAAAAACGTTTCTTCAGAATATATAGGCATCGATCTCGGCAATACGCCGAATTTTTTAATCGCGTTTTGGGGCGTTTTAATGAGCGGGAGCAAACCTTACCTAATTAATTCATTTTATCCTCCGGAACTTAGAATAAAACTTCTTCAAAAATTAAATGTCAAACTTGTAATAACGGGCTCAGCCGACTATATTGATTTTACAATTGTAAACATCGATGTTTTTGACAAGAAATGTCCGGCAATTNCAGATGAATTTTGGCAGAACGAATTCGCGCTTTCNTCTGCTTTGACAGAGCTTGAAGCNAAGATATGCGTATTTGACGGNGANGCTGTTGTAAATCAAATCTTGTGCACTCCAAATATTATTAAAACCAATAAGTGGCTGATGAGCAGCTGCCAAAATAGAATCAAAGTTGCTATGATTTTACCGCTTTTCCATATTTTCGGATTAATGGCAGGTTATTTTTGGTTTGCTTTTTTCGGGTTAACAATGGTTTTTCTAAAAGACAGTTCGCCGGACACTATCAGAGGAACGATAAACAGACACAAGGTGACTCATATTTTCGCGCCTCCGATTCTTTTTCATAAATTATATAAAGGCATAACAAACGGTATTTCGCAGGAAAGTGAAAAACGAAAGAAAAAATTTAAGACAGGAATAAAAATTGCTTATGCTTTACAAAACATATTTCCTTCGTTCGGCGTTGCGGTTTCAAGAATGCTCTTTAAAGAGGTTCTTGCCGCATCATTCGGAATGTCGCCTAGGTTTATGATTTCGGGCGGCGCGCATATTGACGGCGAAGCGCTGAAAATCATTAATTGTATCGGCTACCCTCTTTTTAACGGTTACGGTACGACAGAAACTGCTATTACAGGAGCGAATTTCGCGTTGAGTATCAGTAAAAGAACCAACGGTTCGATCGGCAACCCGTTCAAAAATTTCGACTACACATATGACGAAGACGGAACTTTGATTATTACGGGCGGCTCAATATGCAAACGAATAATTTCACTCAACAGCGGAACGTTAAACGAAAAGGAAATAATCAAACGCAGCGTAAAAACAAACGATTTAATAAAAACTATTAACGGTCAGCTTTTTGTTGTCGGAAGGAAGAGCGATCTGTATATCGGTGAAAACGGCGAAAATATCAGCCCCGATACAATTCAAAACAAATTAAATGTTAAAAGCGCAAACAGATTTTGCGTTTTAGAGATAGATAAAAAACTTTCCATTGTTTTAGAATATAATAAAGTAATGCCCCGCGATATAATTGCCGGTGAAGCCGAGAATATAAAAAACACATTAGCGGAAATTGCCTGCGGACATTATGTCAGAGATATTTTTGTGACATATGAGCCCATTGCGAATACAAACGCGATAAAAATCTCGCGCGCGCTTCTTAGAAAGAAAATCAATGAAGGCTCGATTTTACTTAAGGATTATAAAGAGCTGATCGGCGCTGAAAAAATAAAAAATGACGGGCATGATGATGAAACAATGTCAGTAATTAAACAGGCGTTTAAAAAAGCGGCGGATACGGACGCGGATGTTCAATCAAACGCGGATTTCTTTTTAGATTTGGGCGGAGACAGCCTTGGCTATTTCTCGCTTGTTTGTGAACTTGAAAGTATATTTAACATTCAATTTAACCTCGTAAAAAATAAAATTCTGCGAACTCCGGATAATTTTTATGAATATTTAAAGGAGATGCTGTGAACACAATTGTATATTTTTTACATCTCTTAATCGCGTTACCCCTTCAAATATTTGTGTTCAGGACGAAAACTTATTACGAGGACGACAGCAGGCAAAATAAAAAAATCAAAGGCAGCGCTATAATTATATCAAATCACCGCTCCTTTTTGGACGGTCTAATTATTGCGCTTAGGTTCTTTTTTAAAAGATTACACTTTATAGCCGCGGATTTTTACAAGCATAGATTAAAAATTGTAAAGTTTATAGTAAGCGTAGCAGGCGGGATTTTCGTTGACAGCGAAATAAATAGTTTTGATTTTATTGAAAAAAGCAGGAAGGTAACCGCTAAAGGCAGAGCTATTATGGTTTTTCCTGAAGGCGGTTTTAAGCGTACATATGAACCTTCAAAATTTTCCGCGGGATATATAATGCTTGCGATAAAATTGGGAGTAAAAATTATTCCGATTGTTAACGATTTTAATTACGGGCTCTTTAAGAGAGTGCATTTAATGATTGGAAACAGCATTGATTTATCAGGTTATTCAAACGCGGATCTCACAAAAGAAAAACTTAAAGAAATAAATGAAGAAATATACAATAAATTTTTAACGCTTTTCTGCGAATTAAAAAAGAAAAAAGCTGAAAGGTTTTTGTTTAAATACGAATTTATCTCGCCGAAACCGGGTGATGTAGTCCGCGTTAACGCAGGCTCTTACTACCATTACGGCGTATATTTAAACGCCGATGAAGTTATCCAATTTGGTTACACTGTAAACAGAGCCGGTGANAATGTAGCTGTCAATTCTGTTTCTTTGAATGAATTTTGCGGAGCGAAAATTCCGGAAGTCCGCGTAATAAAAAAAAGATTTAAGAGAAAAACAGATGATATAGAGAAGTATGCCCGATCTTGTCTTGGACAAGGCAGATATAGCATGATAAACAATAATTGTTTTGATTTTGCAAACAGAGTCACTCTAAAAATTTAGAGAGGAATATTTTTATGATTATATCTTTTTTCAAACCGAAATGACAGATTTAACTTGGGCAAGCGCCGCCATTTATACAGCAGCCGTTCTCGCGGCTGTCATCGTACTTGCATTCTTGCTTTTAGTTTTACTTATTTTTTTAAACACCTCATACCGCAGCCCCTTGAAAAAAAGAACCAGAGAATGCACCCGAAAAAAAGACGAGTCACAAATGCGTATGTTTTCGGAAGGAATAGCCTGGGCGCAAAAATTTAATGATAAACGCGAGCAGCTTCATATAGTAAGCGGCGGTCTTAATTTATACGGAGAATACATTAATTTCGGGTTTGACAAATGCGCGGTTATCTTACAGGGAAGAGGCGAGTCACTGCTCTATTCTTACTATTTTGCCGATGTCTACGCGAAAAACGAACATAATATTTTGGTTTATGATGTCCGCTCACATGGTCTCAGCGACGGGAAATATCAAACCGGAGGCATAAAAGAAAGCGACGATTTAATTTTATGGATTAAACTAATAAACGAGAAATTTAATATATCAGATTTTACAATTCACGGTATTTGTATTGGCGGCGCGACGGCGGTTTACGCGTATAGTAAACTGAAAAACGAGAGTAACGGTTTACTAAAGAGGATAGTAACCGACGGATTATTTAAAACTTATTACGAGTTATTTAAAGCCCACTCAATAGCCTATAAAGCGCCCGTACTCCCCGCTATTTATGCGGTTTTTTTCCTTTTATTTATACTTGCTAAGGTTAGACCTTTTACGGAAATTCCGATGAAATATATGAAAGATATCGATATTCCGATTTTATTTATCTGGAGCGCTATGGATAAATTTTCCATTAAACAAAACAGCAAAGAACTGTTTGAAGCGTGCGCGTCGGAGCATAAAGAGATTTGCATTTTTCCTAAAGGCAGACACTCACATGTCAGAGCTTCACAGAAAGAAGAATACGATGAGTTAATTGCAAAATTTTTACGAAAGCATATATAATTGACTGAGTTATTAATGTGATAAAGAAAATTCTTATTTTAGGATTGATGATATTTGTATTAACTCCCCTGTTAGCAGAGGAGAACCTCGGCTCAGCAGGAGCCTCGGTGCGGGTTACACGCGATGTAGAGATTATTATTGTAGATGCCGAACTTGGGATGCCTCTTGAAGGGGCAATTATACGTTCATGGGACGGGAGTCAGCATATATGCAATAAAGACGGCATAGCTATTATTACAGTACCGGATGACAGACAAACAGTAATTCAAGCTTCTTATCCCGGTTATGAAACAGGAAAGCTTGTTATTACAATACAAACCGGCAAATTTACACTGGAGCTTCTGCTATCAGGAATATTACAAAGCAAAGAAATAGTAGTGGAAGCGCCTAGATACACAGAAAATGAAACAAGAACAGGGCGGAGCGTCGCGATTTCCGGGCAGGATATAAGTCAGACTGCTGAAATTGGCGCTGTCGAAGACGCAATAGCTTCTGTCAAACTTCTGCCNGGCATAATCTCNACAGAATTTGCGGATGCTCTTCCAAGCATCCGCGGCGGAGAGCCGCAGGATGTAAGCGCGTCGCTGGATGGTTTCTACATTGAATTTCCGTATTATTGGAACGGCACTTTTTCGATTTTTGATCCACGCATGGTAGAAAGCGCGCAGCTCTCTCACGGGGTTTTTTCCGGACGGTACGGAAACACCATATCCGGTTTGATTAACGTAACAAGCAAAAAACCGTCCACGGCTGAAACAGAATTTGAATTAGGCATCAGCGCCAGCGCGGTCAGCCTCAGTCTTTCTTTTCCGTTTAAGGGCAAGGGAGGCGTTTTGTTAATGGGGCGCGTTACTTACATCGATCCATTTGTTTTATTGGCAAAGCAAGCGGCAAAAATACAAGGATTTCCCGATGACCTTGCAGGTTTAATAAACTCAATAAAGACAGCTCCTTTTATAAGAAGCACAACTGTAACAGGAAATTATCGTTTTACCGATAAGCTTGAATTGCGCGCCGCGGCTTTCTTTGGCGTTGACGGCGTTGGAATAAAAAATGAAAATTCTTTCCGTACGGACGATCTTAACAGCGACGAAGAAATGTTTTACGACTACACTTCTTATCAGGGGTTTTTAACAACATCTCTTCTGCTTACTCCCCGGGGCGATATGCTTGTAAGGCTTTTTGCCGGAGCGGGTTTTCAGGATAAAATTTTCGAAGAAGAAGAAAGCAATAATATTTACGAAAAATATTTTTCACAAAACTTTAAAGACAAGTACGGTGTTTTAAACGATTCGGGACTTGCCGATTTTGACGCGCCTTACCATTATACAGCGAAAACTATATACTCCAATTCTGAACTTGTAAAGAACATACAAGTACGTCTCGATTATGATTGGAAGATTACAAACGATCTGATAATTGCCGCAGGTTTACAAGAAATGATTCGGATGCACAGCATATCCGGCGTTCAGAATACGCGCGCGGAAAACCGGCTGCGCGATATAGATGACAAAGAAACTATTTTTATTTCCATGGGCATTGTTCCGGGCGANCCGCGCCGCGCTTATCTGGAAAACTTTTTAATNGTAAGTACTCCTGCTTTTTTAAACTACGATGTTCCCGGCAATACTGTCTTTACTACATCNCTCTACGGACTTATCGAATATACTTCACCTGCAAAGCGGTTTGGATCGGAGCTTGGACTGCGCGCAGATCATTATTATCTTTTGGGCGATAATCTATCGCTAGGAACAAAACCGATTTTTAATCCAAGACTTAATCTTGATTTTAATCTTTTAAGAGACCGCTTCATTTTCGAATCCATAAACTTAACAGCAGGAACCGGTCTATTTTCGTCTATACCGGATATGATAATTACGGCAGAAAAACAATTCCGAATAGATGAAATTAAATCTACACGTTCNTGGACTTCCGTTATTGGAGTCGAATTTAAATTCCCTTACGGTATGGATATTAATATCGAAGGCTATTACAAACANATTTATGACAGGATGTACGCCCCCGTAAATTTTGATCTTGAAGGCAATTATGATACTAAATACTATTTCGACGGCAAAGGCAGAATCTGGGGAGTTGATCTTATACTGAAAAAAAAACGTTCTCGATTTTGGGACGGATGGATTTCATATACTTACAATTGGACTCAGCATCGCGATCCCGAGGGTAAAGAATTTGAAATGGGCGCTAATTCTTCAACCATAAGCAATGAATGGTATTTTCCTTATTACCATCGTTTTCATTCATTGAATCTGGTTTTGAATATAAGACCGATTCAACGCATTAATATATACATCCGTTTCGGTCTTGCAAGCGGAGAGCAGATTCTTAAACGTGTCGGATCAGGACCTGAAAGTTTTCCGGTATATGTTTACGATTCGAATACAAATGAAGGATATTTTATCGAAAAATATTACTGGAGAGAAGCGCGGGATAATGATAACCGCACTACCCCATTTATGCAAATGGATATAAAAATATCTTTTTTCGGCAGTAATAAGTCAGGAAGAGTAAAGTTCGAAGCGTATTCTGCTTTAGAAAACATTCTTTCCTTGTTGTACACTTCTCAGGGAAACACAGTTTTTAACCCATATACCGGCGAAGTTGCTAAAGGAAGAACATCGGCAAGTTACAGCCTGCCGTTTCCAATACCCTCTTTTGGATTTAANTTCAGTTATTAAGAANTATTTAATTGCCATCACCCCGGAAGAATATAAAGTCCCGCCTCCGGGAGAAGAAATTTTAAAAGTAATATTTTTATTACCGGCTTCTATAAAAAGAATCAGCGGATTATCAGGACGTATAATATTTATAAATTTAATTCGGTTTATTTTAGAAATACAAATGTTAATACCAAAATGCTCTGAAGCCGAACGAACGACCAAATCNACCTGAGCAACAGCCGGAAGAACAGGAAAATTCGGGAAATGCCCGTCAAAATACGGGCTTGAAGCCGGAACAGAAATTTCAAGCGTTACGGAGTTTTCGTTTTTTTCAATGATTTTTTCTCCGGTTACGCCGGAAAATCCCTGCGGCTCACTTGCCGCATTATCTGTTTCTATCATTTGATTTACAAACAGATTTTTAATATTTTCCATACTTTTCTTTCCCTGTGAATCAGACGGTATTTTTTCCAAATAACGCCATTTTTTAGGAATAACAATATTATCAAAATATTGCAGAGAATAATTTCTCCAAAAATTATTTATATCTTTNTTTTCAAGTCCTGAAAATTTTTCTTTTCCTTTTTCGTTAAAAACAATAACGGAAGCAAGATATTGTCTTCTGTCATGCAAAGGAATCACAATTACATCGGAAACAAGACCGGACGCCATGATGCGGCTTTCAATTTCCGTAAGGGAAATTCTTTTTTCTTCGATTTTAACAACTGAGTCAATCCTCCCTTTTAACAGGAACCTTCCGTCGTCAAGCAAATCAACCATATCTGATGCTTTAAAACCTTCCTTGTCTTTTATATAAGGGGAAATAATATTAAGGTATCCTTCATCGTCTATTTTTAGTTTTACATTGTCAAAAGGCGTCCATTCAAGACCGTTTGAAGATTGTCTCCACGCAACGCCGGAAGTTTCAGTGCTTCCGTATACTTCAATAGGGCGGAAACCAAAAACATTGTTTGTTTTTTCCGCAATCTGCGGTTCNAGAACTCCTCCTGAAGTAAATATCCACGGAGATGTGAGGTGAAGATTTATCGTNTTTTTTAATTCNACAGCTCTCTTTAGAAAAGCGGGAACAGTAATTATCATGTATTGCGTATCCGNAAATTTTTCAATTTCTTCAGGAAAATCAATTCTTGTTCTTCTGAACGGAACGCCTGCCGTAAAAGGCAAAAGAACAGAAAATAAAAGCCCGTAAATATGATGCTGATTAACAGTCGAAAACAATTTTCGTTTTAAAAATTCATCTCCCCACTTGGATAGAATAAACTTATTATCGTTTTCAAACTCTGTCAGCCTTTGTATTACTTTTTTTGGCTGTCCGGTGCTTCCTGATGTATACATAACAATAAAAGTATCGTCAGCGTTAATCTCGGGCGTTTTTTCTTTTAAAACATTGTTTGAAACATTAATCTGATCATTATCAATAATTTTTGATATCAGGAAAATATCATCCTGCGATGATTTTTTAATTTCGGCAAAAAGTCCGAGGTTATCCGTAAGAATCGGAGCGTTGTCACGAATCTCATCTATATAGGAAGAACTAATATTTGCGCTTAACATTATTTGTTTTTTACATTGCAGTAACGCTGTAAAGGNAAGCAAAAAATGCCAAACATCATCACTGTAAAGAAGCCANTTAGAACTGTCAATTTTTTTGATAAACTCGCGTAACTTCGCCGTTCCGGCAAGAAAATCGCGCCATGTTTTAAAATTAGATTCACCGTATGTTCCTTCATAACATACAATGTGCGAAGAAATCCGAGAGTTGTTTTTAAACGCTGAAACAGAAACTGCTTTGGGAATAGTTCTTTGCGTTATTTTCCTTACCAAAAACTCTGCCGCAAAAAGCAAACCAACTAAAATATAAGAAATCCCTCCGTTGTAAACAGACCATATTACGTCAGAGCCGGATAAAATTGTTAATCCCGCCGCGCTTGCGTTAAAAATAAAAAATACGCACCATATCAAAGTAACTTTACGGCAATAAGCTTCTATTCTGCGTTCTCCAAGAGAACCTTTTACTGATTTATCATGCAACGAAGCAAATCTGAAAATCATGTTAGGTGAAACAAATAATGTGCTGCCGAATGATACAAGCAAAATGATATTCATAAAAACAGGATAAAATTTTAAAATGATAATCGAATCCGTAATAAGGCATAATACTCCGACCCCTAAAAGAACAAATGAACCGTATAAAAAAGACATCGCTTTTTTGGCTCCGCTTTTCCGGGAAGTTGCCGTAATAAAAACTATAAACGTAAACGCTATTATAAAAAGAGAAAAATTCCGTAACGGAATTTTATGAATTACCAGAAAATAATATACAATAAAAGGATAAAGCACGCCTACGACAGAAGAAATAAATATAATAAGGCTTATTAATATTTTNTTGCAGTTAAATTTAAGCATAATTAATTACTTATATATANAATTTCTTCTTTAGGCAATTTTTTATCCTTCATTTCCGATATAAGCGGCTAACGCGTCTACCGACGCGAAATGCTTTTTATTATCTGCATTTTCAGCGGATAATTTAATGCCGAATTTCTTCTTAATCGCGACTCCCAGCTCTAACGCGTCTATCGAATCAAGCCCCAAACCTTCCCTGAACAGAGGAGCCGAATCGACAATATCTTCAGGTTTAATATCCTCCAATTCAAGAGAGCTGATTATCAGCTCTTTAATCTGTAATTTCAAATTTTCCATTTGCATTTACTCCTTTACTTTTAAAATTTTCGTTAATAATTTTTTTCTCATCTTTCATTCCATTGACCTACCGCGCGGATCTTATTGTTTCTGCGGCAAACAAGCTCTTCCGTATCTTTTTCGCAAATGTCGTTCAATTCTCTGATAAGCATTTCCTTAATTTTCATCGAAGTCCAATCGGGATCGGTGTGCGCTCCTCCCTGTGGTTCGGGAATAATTCCGTCAATAATATTAAAATCAATAAGATCTTTCGGAGTAATGCGAAGCATTTCCGCCGCTTCTTTTGCTTTTGAAGTATCGCGCAAAAGTATTGACGCGCATCCTTCCGGGCTAATAACGGAATAGATGGCGTTTTCCAGCATAAAGACTTTATCTCCTACGCCGATTCCCAGCGCGCCGCCGGATCCGCCTTCGCCGATAACAATATTTATTACAGGCGTTAAAAGCTGAGAAAACTCCCGTAAGTTACGCGCAATTGATTCGCCGATACAACGCTCTTCGGATTCCAAACCCGGATACGCTCCGGGAGTGTCTATAATCGTAATTATCGGTCTTGAAAATATTTCCGCTTCCTTTGCAAGGCGAAGAGCTTTCCGGTATCCTTCGGGATGAGCCATGCCGTAATTGCGCATAACATTTTCTTTTAAAGTGCGTCCTTTTTGATTCGCGATAATCGTAACAGGTCTGGAATCGAGAAACGCTATTCCGCCGACAATCGCGGCATCATCTCCAAACGCCCTGTCTCCGTGAAGTTCGATAAAATTATCAAATATTCTTTTAATATAATCCAGCGCGTAAGGTCTGTCGGGATGACGCGCTAATTCAACATTTTTCCATACNGAATCGGTTTTTGATCTGCTGCTCAATTTATCTTCNAGCATCGCAATTTCATCACCGGCTTGAATACCGGATTCGTTTATTATCTTTTTTAACTCCTGAACTTTTTTTTCTATTTCAGTCATAANCNGCGCCTTATACCTTTTGTAAGGTGAAGATCAATAAGAGTAGAAATGATTTTGCGCTGTTCATTCCGCGGAATAATAATATCAATAAAACCTCTTTCAAGAAGAAATTCAGCGCTCTGAAATCCTTCAGGAAGCGTCTGTCTGATTCTTCCTTCGATAACGCGGGGACCGACAAATCCGATTAAAGCGCCGGGTTCCGCCATAATAATATTTGCAAGCATTGCAAAAGACGCCGTAACGCCTCCGGTTGTCGGGTTGCAAAGAACGGCAAAATACGGTATTTTCGCTTTTTGCAATTCTGTCACCGCGCTTGATGTTTTTGCCATCTGCATGAGTGAAAAAATCCCTTCCTGCATCCTTGCTCCGCCTGCCGTAATAAAAAGCAGCACGGGCGTTTTATCATCCGCTCCTTTTAAGAATGCTCTGCTTACCTTCTCGCCGACGACAGATCCCATAGAGCCGCCAATAAACTCAAAAGTCATAACTCCAAGTATCAACGGTTTACCGTCAATAGTGCAGGTACCGGTAATAATAGCATCATTCATCTGCGCTTTTTCCTGAGCAGCGTATAATTTTTCACTATATCCCGGAAAATTAAGGGGGTTAATTGAGTGCAAATTATCAGAAAATTCAACAAAACTGCCTTTATCGGCTATGTAGTTAATCCTCTTCAAAGGATGCGTTTTAAAATGCCAACCGCATGAAATACAGGTGTCAAAGGAATCTATTTTTTTACTATCATTATATGAAATACCGCATTTTATACAGATTTCTGTATTATTTGAACCCACTTTAGCCTCTCAATTACCGAATCATTCTATACAAAACATGATATAAAGTCAATATCCGGCATGTCTCAGGAATTTTCACAGACATATCTGTATTGACAAATATGACAATCCTACATATAAAGACATATGCGCGCGATGAAACTCCTTTTCTTTTTCTCGATCTTTGTTATATGTATTCTTTCATGCCCGTCAGTTTCCAAAAAAAATACACTGTATGTCAATCTTATAGGTAAATCAAAATTTGTTTTACTGCCGCCGGAAGGAATTGAGCAGACCATGGATATGGCTCAGTTTTTATCCGCCGAATTCGGAGGAAAAAATTATTTTTTAAATTCCTGGGTAAAAGCAAATGAAAATGCAATAGAGATGACATTTTTTAATGAGATGGGCGCAGGCATAGGAGAGCTTTCTTACAAGAACGGCGCAGTTCATTTTTCTTCGCCTGTTATTCCAAAATCTGTAATAAAGTCTTTGGAAGTGGAATATGTTATAGCTGATTTTCAGCTTTGCTTCTATGATCCGTTTCTGCTGAGTAAGTCGCTGGAAGACAGCGGTCTTGTTTTGGAAACCAAAGACGGCAGCCGCCGTATTTTAAACGGGAATGAAGTTATTATAGAAATAAAAAAAACGAGGAATGCTGTTGAACTGATAAATCATTTGAGGAAATACTCTTATACTCTGGAAGGAGATTTTAATGAAAAGAAATAGAAAGCTATTATCAATATGCCTTTTTTTTGTATTATGTTCGTTATGGGCAGAGGAAGATATTTTCCGTCATCCGCTGACGCCGCAAACAAGGGCTGCTTTCAACGCAGCCTGTACAAATCTGGCGGAAAAACCCGTTATTAAAGGAAATTTTATACAAGAAAAATATTTGAGCCGCGTTGATAGATCGCTTGTATCTTCAGGTAATTTTATTATTTCTGTAAAACAAGGTATGGTTTGGGAAACATTGCGGCCTTTCCCCTCTACAATGATACTGGGAAAGCATTTTATTATACAGTCCAGACCGGACGGGAGAAAATCTGTTTTGAGCGCCCAAGGGAACGAAACCTTTACACAAATGGCTGATATTATAAGCATGATATTTTCCGGTCAGAGTCAGGGGCTTTTGGAAAATTTTGAAGTTTACTTTTCAGGCAGTGTTTCAAATTGGGATATGGGACTTTTGCCGCGCGACAGCGTTTTTGCATCCTTTGTCACGAAAATAACAATGAGCGGTGATTCCGCAATACGATCTATCCGATTATTCGAACAAAACGGCGATGTCATTACATATACAATGTCAAACCTCAATTATCCGGCAGGACTCAATGGTCATGAAGAAGCTCTTTTCACAAATCCGTAATATAACGCTTCAAAGAAAGCATAGTATACTCCTTAAACTATGGTTTATTTTGCATTTAGGTATCCCCGCTCTTTTGGGTCTGTCGTTGTTTTTCGCGTCTCCTCTTCGTGTAAGCACCCGGCTTTTGGATTTGCTTCCGCAGAGAGACTTGTCAAAAGTCGCCGAAGCAGACAACATTCTTACGGAAAGAAACGGCCGTGAAGCGGTTATTCTTTTTGCGTCCCCTGTTTTTGAAAAAGCTAAAAATGCAGCCGTTTCTTTTTATAACGAATTTAAAAATGCCGCAGGTGTCGACAGCGCCTCTCTCCTTTTTGATTCTAACGCTATTGCTGAATTTAATGAGTATTTCTACAAATACCGTTTTGCTATTGCAGGGAATAACACCATTGAATTACTGGAATCAGGCAATGCCGAAGAAATCGCTATGGACGCTCTATCTTCGGTTTACGGAGCGTTTAATTATATTCCGCTTACTCATATCGACAAAGATCCTTTTCTTCTCACAGAAAGGCGAATGAAAGAATTTCTTTCATCGTCTTTACTGGCAAGCGGGAGTCTCGGCATTAAAGAAGACGTTCTGTCGGTTCAAAAGGACGGAATTTGGTATGTTATCTTCAGAATGACGCTTTCGTCTCAGGCGGTTTCTGTTACCAAAATGGCAAACAATATCATCGGTGAAATTTATTCCGCCGCGGCATTAGCTGAAGAAATCGAACCGGAATTAAAATTGTATTTTTCCGGATTTCCTTTCCACAGCTATGAAAGCGCTTCCAGCGCTCAAAAAGAAATTTTTATTCTCTGTACAATATCATTGGTTTTTATTCTTTTTCTTTTCTTTATTATTTTCCGTTCGCCTATTCCCATCATTTTTTCGATACTTGATGTAATAATTTCTCTGCTGTTGTCAACAGCCGCCGTTTTTTTATTTTTTAGAACAATTCATGTTTTTACTTTTATTTTCGGCACAACTTTGATAGGAATATGCATAGATTATTCGATTCATTTTTTTATATCATGGCGGGGAAACGCCGCGTTAAAAGACGGTAATGAAATTCGTTCTTCTATTTCCAAGAGTTTGATAACGTGTTTTATTTCTTCTACAATTTGTTTTTTATCTATTCTATTTACGCCGTTNCCTATTTTTAAACAATTTTCNGTTTTTACNATGGTTGGTTTAATTAGTTCTTTTCTTACCGCCTACTGCATTTTTCCGCTTCTGAAGCTGCCTGATNAACGTAAAAGGCATCTTAATATTTTTCATGGAAAAAAATTTTATATTCCTCCTGCGTTAAAGATTATTTTTGCTTCGGTTTTGGCNGTTATCATTATAATAATTCTTTGCTTTAATCCCCATGGTATGAAAATAAAGACCGATTTAAGTTCTCTTTACACAATGTCGCCTTTCCTTGAGAAGTCGGAAAAACTGGCAGCAGCGGTTATGGATCACGGCTCTTCACCATGGTATTTTATCGTTTCAGGCAGCAGCGCCGAAGAAACTCTAAAGAACGAAGAGCGGCTTACTCAGCGGCTGGAAGAAGAAATCGCCGAAGGGAATCTAAGTTCATTCATGGGAACCTCGATATTTGTCCCTTCGATAGAACAACAAAAAAGAACTTATAAAGCCATGAGCGCTCTTCTGCCTCTTGCAGGCTTACAGTATAAAAATCTTGGATTCATGCCTGAACCTGAATATGAAAAAATATTTAACGCGGAATTCGCAGCCGGAGAAGTTTACTGCTCTCCTGAAGATGTAATGTCATTGTCGGATGTTTCTAATCTTTGGATAGGTGAAATAAACGGCGATTATTATTCTTGCGTTTTTCCTTTTCATACAAAAGAAATTGAANTGTTTAAATCCATTGCAGATGAATATGAATTTGTNTATTTAATTAATAAAGAAGAAGACATAAACAATGATTTAGATATCCTGACAAGGACAATTGTGTTGTTATTTTTTATAGCCTATTTTATTATTGCTGTNATAATTTTTATTATTTATCCTTTGAAAGAAAGCGTAAAAATTTGCATAACTCCTGTTTTGGGAATACTTGCCGTTTTGGCTGTCCTGGCTGTCAAAGAAGTACCTTTAGGATTTTTGCCCATTTCCGCCCTTATTTTGGTTTTTGGTTTAGGGATTGATTTTAATATTTTCATGTCCGGCAGAAAAGACGGAAAAGAAAAAAAACTTGTGCGCCTTGCGGTGTTTTTATCTTTTATTACTTCCGGTCTTTC
>JGI24695J34938_10001067_pt1 | contig 24799 bp, 21 predicted proteins | sample TergutCo191P3_FD_34938 | JGI IMG/M metagenome (IMG submission 34938)
CATGATTTTCTTTATAAGAGGCGACAAACCCCCATATAATGAGTGGAAGACATACTATAGCAAAAAGTATAATAATTTCCATTTTGTTACTCCTTACTTTTGGTTATTAATATGATGCCAAGAACAAAAAGTATTATTGCAAGAGCGGCTCCCATGATAAAAGTTTGCAATGGGTCGAAGCCGCCACGTAAAACTGAACCTAGTAATAAACTTCCGAACGATAATTTTCCCAAGTCAACTAATATTGTTCCGACAATTTTCCCTGTACGGTTTACTTTTTCCATATAAACCATTCTACCTCACTTCGTGTGAATTGACAAGCATAAAGGAGGTAGCCGCCATTGGAAAAAATTAATTTTATCATTCCCATAGTGGCAGTTATTTCCATTTTTCTAGCATTTATTACGGTTAGAGCTTTGAAAGAGTGCGGGAGATTATAGTGAATAGAGGAGAAGAGGATCAACCACGAACCACACTAACCATTCGAACTCATGCTTTGATGTTTTGATCTTAAACCCAAGAAAACCTTGTCTGCTGTGAATGATTTTTTGGTTTTAGAAGAGATTGCGGATAACAGGTTCGTGTTGTTCGAGTGGTTCGTGGTTAAAATTCTTGGTTCTTTTTGAGGAGAAGAGGATCAACCATGAACCATACTAACCATTCGAACTTTTGCTTTGATGTCTTGATCTTAAAACCAAGTTATATCTGAGAGCTTTCAGATATAACTTGGTTTAAGAAGAGATTGCGGATAACAGGTTCGTGTCTGTTCGTGAGGTTTGTGGTTAAAATTCTTCCTCTTCCTTCTTGGCGATCTTGGCGAGAGTTTTTTGGTTACTTTTTTCTATTAAAATAATTACGAAAGTTTTTTTATTATTTTTACCGTTTCATACCGCTACAGCAAGCTGACCAGTGTGTTCAGGAACAGCAGATTGAATATCGTCAAATTGCATTATATCATCATAAAGCGATACTAACATGCTTTCTAATTCTTCAATACTGTCCCCTTGAGTCCAATAATCGGGAAATTGATTAATAAAACCTATATATCCGCCTTCCTTTGCATTCCAATATGTATACGTTAAATTCATTTATATCCTCTCTGTAATCCAATATAAAACAATCTTTAACTGTAGTAAATAGATGACACGCATATTTGACGGTTACCATTTTTGTCTGAGTATCACAGAGGAAGAGGACGAACTTAACAGATGAGAAATCGGAAAACGGAACAGGAATTTACATGATTTCGTCTTGATATGTTTTTATTTAATTATTAATTGCTCAATCTCTCGTGTAATTCACCTAATGAAACAGCGCGGTTACCGGAAAGTTTTTTAAGGAAACTATCAGTGATGATTTGGCATTTCTGGTATATAAGCCCATTTATCCCTCCATGCAAATCTAAAGTTTAACTTTAAATCTGCATGGTTAAAATATAGTTTATTTTTGGGTGTAATTCAAGGTTATTTTAGATAAACAGGGGAAGACTTTTCTCCTAATTATCTTCCGCTTCCGGCTTTTTTACGCTCAGTTTTGATATTATTTTTAGCCAGTTTTCTTTTGTTTTCTTTTTTAGGATCATTCTGTTGATTTTCCACCATCTTTTTTGCACAAGAAGTTCCCAGACCGGCGTTATGCGATGACCAAACTCTTCTGTGTATTCTTTCATCGTAGATTGATAAATAACTAAAAGTTTTTTTGTTAATTCTTCTATAGACCATGAGCGGGCGTGTATTTTTGCTTCTTCCGATTTGCGTCTGTGGAGATCCGGATCACCAAGCAGGTCAAGCGTTCTGGCTGTAAATTCCGCCATGTCGTCTTTTACCATGAAGCCGCCGTTGTCTCCTCCCATGACCGTGATGGTACCAAGAGCGCCGATTGCGACTACCGGGGTGCCTGACAACATGGCTTCCAGGGTAACAAGTCCCTGAGTATCAGTCAGTGACGGAAACATGAAAATTTCGGAAATGGAATAAACAAGAGCGAGGTCTTTACGATCAAAATATCCGGGGAAAACGCAATATTCCTCGATGCCTAATTTGCGTGCTTCTTCTTTGTAATAATCAAGGTCTTGTCCGTTGCCGGCGATAAGAAGAATTACATCAGGATGTTTTTTAAGGATGTCGGGAAGTATTTTTAATAAAAACCCAATATTTTTTTCTTTTGCTACACGTCCCGCGAAAAGAAGAATGCGTTTTCCTTTTAGAGCTGGAAAATGATCCTCAAGTTTTTTGCGGTATTCAATTTTTCTTGCTTCATCATGTTCAAATAATTTAATGTCGATTCCTGTTGGGAGCAGATATGGTTTTATTCCAAGCTTGTATCTGTCTACTGTTTCTCCTATTTGCGGAGTAGGTACAATTATGCGATACGCTCTCCGCATAAAATTTTTTAGGAGATTGCGTACAAGGAATTTAATTATTTTTACCGTGAATACCGGAAAATAATGAGGAGCGTAATCTTCCCACAATGTATGAAAAGTATAAACAACAGGCAGGTTATGAGTTCTGGCATACCACATGCCAAACTCTCCTATAATTACTTCCGTGTGAATATGAATTATATCGGGATTAAAAATATCAACCTGCTTAAAAACCCAATTCATTTTATTTAATTTTGCAACTCGATCTTCTCTGGAAATTGAATTTGGAAGAGACGGCACTTTAATNGTTTTTATCAGGCTTTCCGCNTCTGCTTCTTTTTTTANCGAAACCGGATTTGTTAATTCCTGCGGGTAAGANGAGCATACAACAAGAACATCGTGTCCTTCCTTAATAAGAGCGCGCGAGAATGAATCAACAGAAACTGTTACGCCGTTGACTCTTGGCCAATAAGCGTCGGTAAACATTGCTATTTTCATATTTCAGCCTTTGGAATACATGTTCTGTTCTTGCCTTCTTTCTTTGCTTTATATAGCAATTTATCAACATCGGATATAAAATCCGGGTATGAATCCCCGTTTTGCGGTATTCTGGAATCTGCTCCCAGGCTGACTGTAATATTTGTCGTTTTATCAATTGTACAGGGAACAGATGTTTCTAAAACATTTATTCGTATATGTTCCGCGATATTATAGGTGCCGTTAATATCTGTGTCAGGTAAAAGAATGCAGAACTCTTCTCCTCCCCATCTAACAGCTATGTCAGAGGATCTGTTCATTGTTTTATTAAGTATTTCGGCAATTGTCTGTAAAAGAGTATCACCCTGCGGATGTCCGTATGTATCGTTGTAATTTTTAAAATTATCAATGTCGATCATTATTAAACCAAGTGGTTTTTTTTCTCTTGAAGCCCGTCCCCATTCCGCTTCAATGCGCTGATCAAACCCGCGCCTGTTTGGAAGTCCTGTAAGCGCGTCAAGCATACAAAGTTTTTCTATCGTTTTTATGTAGTCTGACATTTTTAAGTGCGTTTTTATTCTTGCCTTAACAATAGTTTGATTAAAAGGTTTTTTTATATAATCTACAGCGCCGAGAGACAGACCTTTTTCCTCATCTTCTACATTATTTAAACCTGTTAAAAAAATTACCGGAATATTCATGGTAATGGAATTATCTTTTAATTTGACAAGAACATCAAAACCGCTCATTTCCGGCATTATAATATCAAGCAGAATAATATCCGGAATATGTTTTATTGCGGCTTCTATGGCGGAGGCTCCATCTGTCGCTACGATAACATCATACATAGGTTTTAATAACTGCGCTAAAGCCATAATATTGATTTTTTCATCGTCTATAACGAGTATTTTTTTGTTATTATTCATGTTGATTCTCCGTAAGTGGTGAATTGCCGCATAACAGCAGCTAACGTTTCTCTTGCATTTTTAAACTGCAAATTCTCAACTTGTTCAATTAAATTCTCCGTTCCAGGAACATTTTTTAATTTTTTAACGAGGTTTACGCTGTCGATGTTGTCGGCTTCAAGCAAAGATTTTAATAATTCCAAAAGATCATACGTCTCTTTGTCATTTATCTGTATATTAACGGCTTTTTTTTCATTATTCAAGTATGTTTCCAGCATTGAAGAAAGATCTGATAATGCTGTGTTTAATTCGTTTTCCAATTCTTTCATTTGCTCATGCAGCTGATCTGTTTTTCCAAGATTTATGGATTGTTCAAGATTTTTTGCGGCTTCTGAGAGCTTGTTCATTCCGATTAACGCGGCAACGCTTTTTAAAGTATGGGCTAATCTGTGCGAAAGTATTAAATCTCCATTCTCTAGCGCGTCGCTGATTTTTCTGTAAGTATCCTGATTACTTTTTATGAAAGTCGCGATTATTTCCATTCGCTGATCTTCTTCTTCAAAATATTCTATATCATTATTTGCCGCCTGCATGCTGATCGGTGTAAGATATTTAAGGAGACAAGTCCATAATTCCTGCACTATAAAAGGTTTAGGAAGACAATCAACCATTCCTGACGCTAAATATGTATCTCTGTCGTTAGCCATAATATTCGCGGTAAGCGCAATGATAGGAACTCTGCTTCCAAGCCCGATTATTTTTTTTGCCGCTTCAAGCCCGTCCATTTCCGGCATGTGAATATCCATAAAAATTAAATCAAACGGTTTTTCTCCGTTTTTAATTCGTTTGTTGACAAGATCAACGCCGATTTTTCCGTTTTCTGCGATAATGGATTTTAATCCAACTTTTGAAAGATGATCGCTTATTACTATTTTATTTAAATCGTTGTCTTCGCAGATCAATATTTCTCCGTCAAAAACAGGTTTTTCGTTGCGGTTAATTGATATATCAATTTTTGAAGGCGCCGAGGCGGAGTCAATCGTATCAAATGTTAAATCAAAACTGAACTTGCTGCCTACGCCGTAACTGCTTTCTACAAATAATTTTCCGCCCATAAGCTCCACAAAACTTTTTGTAATGGTAAGCCCAAGTCCTGTGCCGCCGTATTTTCGCGTGGTGCTGTCATCCGCCTGCGCAAAAGGCTGAAAAACGTGTCTTATTTGATCTTCTGTCATTCCAATGCCGCTGTCTTTTATTTCGAAATGCATTGTTACTTTATCAGGAGCGTTTTCTGTAATGGCGGCAAGAAGTTTTACCATGCCGTTATTTGTAAATTTAATCGCGTTGGATAATAAATTAAGAAGCACTTGTCTTAATCTTGTGGGATCGCCGAGAAGGAGCCTTCCGACAGACGGCTCGGCGTAACAAAAAAGAGTTAATCCTTTTTCCTGTGCGTTAGGTGAAGCAATTAACCGGCAGAGTTTAAAAACATCGGCGATGTCAAAAGGAATTCTTTCAAGTTCAATTTTCCCTGCTTCGATTTTTGAAACGTCCAATATATCATTAATAATTAATAAAAGGCTTTCTGCGCTTGTTTTTATTTTTGAAAGATAGTTTCTTGTTTTTTGCGATATATTATCATCCAAAGCAAGATCAGAAAAACCGATAATGCCGTGCATTGGCGTTCTTATTTCGTGGCTCATGCTTGCAAGGAATACAGATTTCATGCGGGAGGTTTCTTCCGCCTGCTCCTTCTTTTGTGCAAGATCCTGAGCTTCTCTTTCTGCTCTTAATTTTTCCTCTGTAATTGTTTTTATATCTGTAATATCGATAGCCTGCTGCATATGCACTTTATATCCGCCGGGCCAATTGATATAACGATCATTATGACGGATTATGCGTCCCAATTCAGCCGCGTTTTCTTCCCATACAATGACTTTATCCGGATCTTTATCAAGTTCAAAGCACGGACAAAAATCGCATCTTTCTTCAAGTCCTTTTCTGAATAATTTATAACAATATTGCCCTACTCCTTCATCTCCCTTTAAATTAAACATAGTTTTCATTTGCTCATTAATAAAAAGAACCTCTCCTGTTCCGGGAATTGTAACATAAATAAACGCGTCGATACTGTTTAGGACTGTTTGAAGAACCCTAAGAGTTAATTTTGATTCTTCGATATGGTCTTCGATGCGTTCAGCCATAAAATTAATTGTTTCTTTTAGTATGCCGAATTCATCGTTAAAATTACCATTTATTCTTGCGCTAAAATCTCCGCGGGCGATATTTTCGGCGCTTTCCTTAAATATTTTTATGGGTCTTGTTGCCTTGCCGATTAGATAAGAAACAAAAAAAGCGACAAAAATAATAGTTATTGCGCCTAACAATAAAATAATAACAAGCAATCTGTTTCCCTCTGCGTAAATTTCAGACACAGGCGCCGAAACAGAAACAGAAAAACGCCTTCCGATTTGCGGAACATTAATTATCGTGATAGCTTTTAATGTAGTTTTATTGTTCAATATCGATCTTGATCTAATAATCACCGTGTCTTCTATATCACCAGGGAAAGGATGATCGATTCCGGCTTCTTCACGTGTTCTTCCGATATCCTCAAAACGGGGACTGTAGAGAACATTATTGCTGTCGGAAGCAATGATCATATAACCGGTTTCGAATATTTTTTCGCGCTGCAGCTCACTAAAAATATCTCCCAGAAAAAAACTAGCTGTTACAGCTCCGATATAATTTCCGTTTCTGTCATTTATCGGGAAAAGAATAACGCTCATTATTATATCTTCGCCGTCTAAGTTGAACAAAAAAGGCTCAGTGTAATACGGAGCGTTTTGCTCTCTTGCTTCGATATAAAGCGATTCCATAAATGAACTTTCTTCTTCGATTGTGGTTGTTCTGTGCTTAACGATTCCGTCTTCGCGGTAAAAATAAAAACTGGCTCTTCCGGAAAGAGATGTTCCAAGTGCTGTGCCTTTATATTGAGCGTCTTTGCCGTCGAACATGTTTGGCTCAAAGAAAAGACTCGCTCCGTTAACATCGGGATATCTGTCAAAATAATTACCCAGCTGTTTTAGAAGCGTTTCCCTGTCTGTGATATTTTCATCAATTTGGAACTTTACCATGCTTAACACAAAGGAAATGTAATCAATTGCGTTAGTAATTCGTTTTTCAAAACTCGCCGCGTGTTTTTGCACGATGTTTGCAAACTCCGCTTCTACTGTGTTTCGTTGAATGTTAAAAAGTGAAAAAAACATTATCGAGCATATAATTATAAAACCGATTACAAACGGAATAATCGCATAAAAAGTTGTTCTGGTTTTTATACTCGTAAACTTTTTCATATTTCACCTTATTATAGTATTTACTTGTCAAAATGCAATATTATTCTATTGACCGCAATGTTATATTTTGATAATTTTAACATAATGGTGAGGTTTTCATGTCTATAGATATAAAAAGTATCGTAAAAAATTTACATCCTCTTGAAATTCGTATAATCCTTGCCTACAAGAAGGGCGATGAGCTTACTATCGAAAAGGTAGAGCGGGATTTGGGTTTTAAACCCGGAAACGGCAATCAAGCGCTTTCATGGCTTACAGGCAAAGGGCTGGTTTGTGAAATACGAAGGGAGCCGGCTGTTTTTTTTGAGTTGACTGATTTGGGACGTGAATGGAAGGAAAAAGGCAGCCCCGAAGAACGGATTATCGAGCTTGTTAAATCGAAGCCGGGCATCCTTAAACTGCCGGATATCGCAAAAGCCCTTAATATAGAAAACAAAGACATTGGCAGCGCTTTTGGCAGCCTTTCAAAAGCCGGAATCCTTGCGATGGACGGCGATAAAAATGTAGTTGTATCGAAGGAACCGGAAGCCGGACATTTTGATGTCCTTCGCGGCTTATTGGATAAAGGATCAGCGGGCGCAATCAGCGAAGACGCTCTTAATTCGATCGAAAAAAATGTAATGTCTGGAATCGCCAAAAAACGCGGAGCCGCAGACGCGCCTTTCCGTCAGATCGACAGGGAAACAGTTTTCTTTGGTTTTACCGCAGCGGAGGACGGCTCTGTGCCGGCGGAAGAAGCGGCACAAACCTTAAAAGGAGCCGGAATTACTGGTGATGAAGTCGGCGCTCTTACTCAGTCCATGCTGGAAGACGGCAGCTGGAAGGGAAAAACCTTCCGTTCATATAACGTAAAAACGCCGCCTGTCCGCCTTACACCGGGACGCTCCAATCCTTACGCCAAGTTTTTGGAAAATGTAAAAGATAAACTTGCTTCTCTTGGCTTTGAAGAATTTGACGGTCCGCTTGTTGAAACAGAGTTTTGGAATTCGGACGCTCTTTTTATGCCGCAATTCCATTCTGCCCGTGACATCCATGACGCTTACAGCATTGCAGGATCTGCGAATAAAGACGGAGTAGCCAGAGCAAAGTCGATTGACGAACCCTGGCTCTCCAATGTAGCGTCCGCTCACGAGAACGGCGGCACAACGGGAAGCCGCGGCTGGAATTACAGCTTTGATCGTGATTTTACAAAACGCCTGATACTTCGCTCGCAGGGAACAGTGCTTTCTGCAAAACAGCTGCCAACAGCAAAAATCCCCGGCAAATATTTCGGCATCGCCCGCTGTTTCCGCTACGATCGCGTAGACGCAACTCACCTTCCGGATTTTTATCAGACGGAAGGCATCGTGTTAGGTGAAAACGTAAATCTCCGCACTCTTCTTGGAATGCTTGAAATGTTCGCAGTGGAAGTCGCCGGCGCAAAAGAAGTAAAATACGTCCCCGGCTATTTCCCCTTCACAGAGCCGTCTGTCGAAGTGCATATAAAACATCCGGTTCTCGGCTGGTTTGAACTGGGCGGCTCAGGCATTTTTCGCCCCGAAGTAACCGCAAGTTTAGGTGTTGATGTTCCTGTCGCCGCATGGGGTATCGGCATCGATCGCATGGCGCTGATGGCGCTTGGCTTAAACGACCTTCGGGAACTCTTTAGTTATGATATTGAGAATGTCAGGTTAAGAAGAGCTAAGGCAAGCTAAGACAAGCTAAGAAGTGCAACTAAACCCAATAATTTTTATCAATTTCGATTAAATCTCTATCTTTAATATTTTCAAAATCTTCAAAATACTTTATTATATCTAAAGGTTTACAGTTTATATATTCAGCTAATTTTCGCATTGGAATACCGGATCCTTCATAAACACTAACTAAATCAGAGAACAATACAGTTTGTAGTTCATTTAAGTCAAGTTTTTCACAAACAGCTTTTATATGGGAAGGTATTAATTCTAAAAATGGTTCAAAGCCATTGTCAGGTAATGCTCCTGTTTTCTCATGAGCTTTTCCAATTTCTAAAACGTGATCAAACAATGATAATTCTTTTGTCATGGTTTTTACTCCCTTGTCAATTTGTTAATTATGTATGATTAACTCGGCAAAATAGCTCGTAACTCCCCCAAAACCTGTCTCTTTATATAAAGGAGACGACCTGATAATTTTGTATCCTTTAGCTAAATAACGATCTATTTTCTTTTGAAATTTTTGATAATTCAACTCTTTAATAAACAATGTTTTTTCTTTTACCGGAAAAATTATTATTTTACTCATTCTTTCCCTTGCTTCAAGCTTGGTATTTTTCTTTGTCTTCTGCTTTAAAAATATTATTACCATTAAAAAGATCAGGATATTTTTCACTTTCATAAGTATGAATAGGCACAATATTTTTTGGTTTAACAATACCCACAATCTTTTTTAAGCCGTCTAAATCGGCATGCCCTGAAGTGTGAATATATTTTACAGGTATTCCTTTGTTTTCTATAAAATCCATAAATTCCTTTGTCCTGGAATTTTGATAAATATAACCTTTCCATAACGAGTAAATAAAACACCCGTTTGTATAATTATGCAGATACCTTTCCAAATCAAATTGCATTCCCGGTCTTACAAGCATAACCAGTTTTTCTATCATATCTTTTATTTTATCTTTGCCGATTTTATATTTTACGAAAGGGAAAATTAGTTCCTTTTGTTTCTTCTTTTTCATCATTCTGTCTGTAAGCCTTGTAGGGTAATATATTTTAATTTCCGGAAAACTTGATGAAGCGAAAGGCGTGTTTTTATTTCCTTTATTATGAACCATTTTTAATATATTGGCTGTATAAAAATCAATCAAAAAGATTTTTCCGCATTGAGTACATGCATTATAAATTGTTGTTAACCTTTCAATATTTTGCCCGGAGGTAAAAATCAAATTGATGCCTTTAGTTTGTTTAAAAGTTTCTATAAATTGTTCTTCCAGTTCTGTTTCCGATGGATATTTTGTATCAGGACGACCAAGGGTACTCCCTTCTAAAAACATGTAGTCAATTTCTTTTCGTATATTTTCCCGGAAATAATTAAAACTATTATCGTTTCTGCTATGAAGCCTAAAATCTCCCGAATATAACAAAGATTTTCTGTCTGCTTCAATTAAAAAAGCATAGGAATCAAACGCCGAATGATCCATTAGATAAGGAGTTATCTCGATATCGCCAATCTTAAACTTTTTGCCATGTTCAAAGCGGCGGGGTTTTTTGATAGACCAATTTTTATTAGTAAATAGATTAAGCGTTTCTATCATTAATTGCGTAACAGCGCCTATATAAACAGGGCAGGAGGGGTTAATGTAATTTATAAGCCCATAGTGATCCTGATGCGAATGAGAGATAAGCACGGCAGTTCTTGAATTATCATGATACAACGAGGGAATATTCGGTAAAATCCCCTTTTTTACAAGTTCATCTGTGGAAAGCGATTCAATTTCTTTTGTATCAAATGGCGTTTTATCAGGATTTACTAGCGGCATTCCAATGTCTAAGACAAGCCTCGTTGTCTCTGTGCATACTTCGACACAGGAGCCGCCGATTTCGTTTGCGCCTCGATGGATGGTAAAGGTCATGGCATAGTATCCTTAAAAAATGTGTTTATTTTTAGATTTCTCATTAAGATCAAGAGAAGGTTTTGGTTTATTAAAATAAAATGCTCCGCAAGCTATTTTTTCAATCTTTTGTTTAATAATTTCAGAATTCTCATTTATCCACGCTTGCATACAATCTCCAAAAACAAGAAGAGGTTTACATTCAACTTTCCAGTCATCATTTAATTCAATATTTTTTAAACCTTCTTTAGCAAGCCCTAGGTTTTTTTTTATTTGGAGTACCTTTTTATAATATTCTAGTAGCTTCCCAGAATCATCACATATAAAATCGTAATATTTTTTTAATTGATCGTATATGTTTCCCTCTGTATTTTCAAAAAACAATCTTGGATCTTCCATTCTTTTTACTTCAATAAAAACTAATTTTTTTACACTATTGTCTAAACGTATTAAGTCTACTCTAATATTGGAACTGCTTACTTGATATTCTGTATCAATAATAAAATCATCTATAACAGCATATTTATATTGAATAGCTTTTTCTGATTCTGAGCCAAAATAATATTTAATTCGATCTGTTATGGCTTTTATAGTTTTATCATCAAAATTATTAAGTGCCATTTTATCAATTTTTCCGGTAAATTCTACCCCACTTGAACATAATTTTAAGGACTGTGTATTTTTGTCATCCTCCAATGGGATATATTTTGGGTGAATTTTGGCTGTAAAAGTATTTTTATTTTTTATATATTTTAGGTCAGAAAGAATAGCTCCTCCATTATAATAAACATCTAAGGTGTTATCCTTACGAATTTGTATTGAGATATTTTTATTTTTCTTTAAATTTTCCCACCAAAGATAGTCTTCATTTCTTAATTTTTCAAATGTGTCATTATTAACATCCAAATTATAGTAACTCATATCATTCCCCCTTAAAATTGATTTTTCTTTAGTAACAATAAAGCCTCTGCATTATACACATATTATACACATTATGTCAAGAGCCTTTAAAAATATTTTTTCTTGACTAATAGCAATTTCTTCCATATAATATGTATATTATATGGAAGACTGGGGGAAAGCATGGCGGAAGAATGGGGTGCAAAATATATAAAAACCGATGTAAGAGAAGTTTGTATAAATGCTGATGAGGTTGTTAGAAAAATTAAAAACGCCTTTCCGGGAGAAACAACGGAAAGCCTTTCACGACATGCAGGGGTAAGTTTTCAAACAGTACAGCGCTGGCTGGGCTCTGGCAGAGCTGATGCAGATGCTTTTCGCAGACTATTATCTGCTTTTCCGGCTAAAAAAGTAAGTAATGAAAAGATATTTTTGGATAAAGCTACGCCTAAACAACTCTATGACCGATGTGCTGCCATTGGCTGGGATGTAGTGATTCAAGCAGGAAAATAAATAACTCTTTACTTCATTAAAAACGTAACAGTTATTTCTGTTGTTATTTCCTGTTCGCCTGTTGGAACTGAGGCTCCTGCCGATGCAGACAGGGAATCGTAAGCGACATTGCTCTGAGTTCTTAAAAATACATCACGGTTTCTTCCTTCTTCGATTGAAAGGACTTTATTAATTTTTCTTCCGGCAAGCTCTGCGTATTGATTAGCTTTATCAAGCGCTTTCTCGTATGCAAGCTCACGGCTTTGCCTGAAGATTTCTGTTTTATTTTCAGTATCAAAAATAATGTTTCTGATTTCTACTCTGTCTATTACTGTGATTCTGTCCAGAAGCGATGGAAATTTGTTTGGATTTTCCTGTATGTTGTACATTGTCACAGTCATTGTCTGGGATGCTCTTTGTCCGGTTATAACAGCGCGTCCGTTTATATAATCAATTGCCGTGTCGTAATTAAGCGATATTGTTTTAATATCTTTATCTTCTATTCCTTCCTGTTTTAATATAACAAGTATCTGACTAATTCTTCTGTCGACTTCCGCTTTTGCTTCTCTTGTGGTCGGCGCAACATGAGAAAAATTAATCGTCATTTGAACCATATCCGGGTTTACAAGCACAGATCCGGTTCCGGAAACTGTAACCCTGCTTAGTTTGCTTTGTGTTTCTATCGAGCAGCCGGTTATAATAAAGCAGCAAATGATTGCGCTGATAAAGAGCGTCTTTTTTATCATATAATCCTCCAATCCATTAATTTTATACTATTATTTACTTTAAANATAGTATANCATTANANAACAAATATATGAAAAATAAGTTATATACGCGTTTTTACATTTTGATTTTATCCTCTTTGTTTGTTTTTTCCAACTGTACTGATACTCATAAAATTTCATTTAAGGATACACTATCCATATTTTTATTTAATAATGGAAAAAATTATTTTTTATGTATTCCTGTTCAATATATTGGTGATTATCAAATTTCCGATTTTAATTTTTTTGACGGTTCTGTCGTAATGGGTAATTATGAGATTCAATTAATAAATGAAGAATTAATAATTTATACATATTATTTTGCGAAGAATGAAACTGATTATGAAATGAATCAATATGATATTTTTATAGAAAGGCATTTAACAAATGATGAGCTAAAAAATATTATTAAGCAATACAAAGAAGGTAATATTCATTCACATTTTTCTATATGGTATGATATTGTAATTGATAATGAGAAACAAACAGGAAACGGAATACTGGATGAGTTTGAATTATATAATGAATTTGCACAGGATGCCATTTGGTATCTTCCGCATTTCCAAAATTTCAGAGATAAGTATTTTAATCATAACGAATAATTAATGTTGAATACAGTGTTTTCATTCTCATAAAAATGCTGTACAATGTAACTATGAAAGCAAAGAACATTCTGCCGCTTGAACGTCTGGGTTATGATTTTATTCCAGCGGAATATCTTCCGCAGGGAGCTGATGAATACTGGCTCAGAAATGTCCAGCAGGAAGAAAAATTTTATAGAAAGCCGGGCGACTGGAGAAAATTAAACTTTGAAGAGATTGAATTACTAAAGAAAAACAGAAACACCTGCTCTAATTGGGATAATTTTCTTGTAAGCGACCCCTTTGAACCTTTGCTGATTCGTGATTCTAGTTTTTACGGTCTTATTCGCATCGGTTCCCTGCAAAGCGTTTATTTGCGCCATCATGATTTTTCGATTCCGGCGGGGATTCGTAACAGCACAATTATTTCATGCGATATAGGTGACGATACCGCGATTCAAAATTGCGCTTTTATTTCCAATTATATAATCGGAAACAATTGCATTCTTTCGGAAGTAAACGAAATGCAGACAACAAATCACTCCAAGTTTGGAAACGGAGTGATAATGGACGGCGAAGAGGAAGCTGTGCGTGTCTGGATCGATGTAATGAACGAAGCCGGAGGTAGATCGATCCTTCCGTTCGAAGACATGATCGCGGCGGACGCTTATCTTTGGGCTGCCTATCGTGATGATAAAACGCTTACAGAAAAACTTGCAGAGATTACGCAAAAACAATATGGCGGTCTGCGTGGAAGCTACGGAATAATCGGCAGCAGCGCTGTTATAAAAAGCTGTTCGATAATTAAAGATACAAATGTCGGAGAGTGCGCCTATATTAAAGGGGCGAATAAATTAAAAAATATTACGATTCTGTCCTCCGCAGAAGAGCCGACGCAGATAGGCGAAGGCGTGGAAATTGTAAATGGAATTATCGGTTACGCGTGTAATGTTTTTTATGGTTCCAAAGCAGTGCGTTTTATTATGGGCAGAAACAGTAACTTAAAGTACGGCGCCCGTTTGATTCACTCGGTGTTAGGTGATAATTCTACTGTTTCATGCTGCGAGATACTTAACAATTTAATTTTTCCTGTTCACGAGCAGCATCACAACAATTCATTTTTAATAGCGAGCCTTATTCAGGGGATGTCTAACATGGCGGCGGCAGCCACAATCGGCAGCAATCACAATAGCCGCGCCAATGACGGCGAAATTATCGCAAAGCGCGGTTTTTGGCCGGGACTTGCTGTCAGTCTTAAGCATTCAAGCGTTTTTGCTTCGTTTGTTATAATTGCGAAAGGCGAATATCCCGCAGAGTTAAATATACCGCTTCCATTTTCTCTTGTTAACAACAATGTGCATAAACACAGGCTGGAAGTAATGCCCGCTTATTTTTGGATGCACAATCTTTACGCTCTTGAACGCAATTCATGGAAAACAAAAAATCGGGACAAACGAAAAATTAAAGTTCAGCGNATTGAATCTGATTACCTCGCTCCCGATACTGTCGAAGAAATTATNGGCGCTCTTTCTCATCTNAATAAATGCGTTGGCGAATCAGGCTTTTCNCCTGTAGACAGTGATGAAAAAAANAGCGGTATATGGGAAAACCCTTATCATAGTTTCGAAAACAGCAAGCGTAAGCAAATGATTATAAAACCTGTTGAAGCAATNGCCGCTTATCATCAGATGCTCCATTACTACGCTGTAAAAACAATNGCTTTCTTTTTTGATTCCCGTCCGGATCTTGATTTTACCGGTTTATGCGGTTTACTCGGCGAATGTTCACATTCAAAACGAATCAAGGAATGGGTAAACGCAGGCGGGCAGATCGTTCCGGCTTTTCGCGTTGATAATCTGCGAAGCGAAATCAACGAAGGCAAATATAAAAATTGGGAAGATATACACAATGTGTATAACAAATGGGAAGAAGAATATGACCTTGATAAATGCCGTCATGCCTGGGCTGTGCTTTCGTTTCTTCATGAAAAAGAAAACGATGGAAAACAATTTAAGATTGATGTGTCTTTATTTAAAAAAGAACTTGCGAATGGATATGAAATCCGCCTCTGGATAGAAAAACAAATATTTGAAAGCAGGGCGAAAGATTATCACAATGAGTTTAAAAAAGCGACATTTCGCAATGAGGCGGAGATGGAACAAGTGCTCGGAAAGCCGGAGGACAATTCATTTATTCAGCTTGTTCAAAAAGAGAGCATCGCTTTTAAGGAAATGATCGACAGGGTAAACGATCGATTAAAAAATTAACCTATATAAAAAAAGATATTTTTTATAAATTGATCAATTATTAAATATCTATTATCCGAAATTCGCCGCATAACTGGAAGTAATTCTCCATATAAAAAGCACAACGAATAAAAGTACAAATAACGTAATCCCGGCGGACGCCAATATTCTTCCTGTTTTACTGCTTTCATTCTTAAAAGCTATATACCATGTAAAGACGCCGATAAGCGCCATTATAAAATAAACAAATAAATCCATCGACCAGATTTTTTTGATAATTTCCAATAAACTCATTTTTATTACTCCTTAAAATAATCAACCTAATCCGGTTTTACGGGTAGTGTAAACGTCATAAAAAACCGCAAGCAGAAGAACAAGCGCTTTTACAACATATTGGAAATGTGTGCCAAGATTCATCAATAGCATTCCATTATTGATGGAACTCATTACAAGCCCTCCGACAATTACTCCGATAACAGATCCTATTCCGCCGCCTGCGGAAACGCCGCCAATATAACACGCAGCGATTGTATCAAGCTCGAAAAGATTTCCGGCTTGCGGCAGTGCGCTGTTCATGTAACCTGTGCTTATTACCGCCGCAAGACCTGTAATTCCGCCCATGAAACAAAACACAATGAATGTCACAAGCTCCGAATTAATACCAGTCAATTTTGCGGAACGCGGATTGCCGCCGACAGCGTAAATATAGCGTCCAAGAACTGTATTGTTCATGATAAAATAAAAAACAAAAACTGTTATTCCCAAAACAAGCACAACAATTGGAAGCCCGCGAAAGCGCGCGAACCTGTCCGCCAGAGCGACTGTAAGAATACTGATTAAAACAAGTTTTGTTACAAACAACGCCATTGGAGAAACTTCAAATTCATTTTCTATTTTTTTCTTTCTTGCGTAAAATTCAGTTACAAAAAACAGCGCGAGAAGAATTGCGCCTACAACAAACGACATCGGAAAATACGGACCTATTTTTTTAAGTCCCATCACTTCATCAAGGATGCCGGTGGCGAGAAGACGGTAATTATCATCGATAGGAATAACGGGCGTTACATTTGTGACAATGTAAACAAGACCACGGTAAAGCAGCATACCTGATAATGTTACGATAAACGCAGGCATTTTTCCGTACGCAACCCATGCACCCTGATAGCCGCCGACAGCAACGCCCATTAGAAGCGACAATAAAAGCGTAAGAGGCATACCCATTCCCGTATTGTAAAGGAACATACTAAGCGCTCCGACAAACGCGCAGACAGAACCAACCGAAAGATCGATGCCCCGTACGATAATTACCATTACCATTCCGACCGCAAGAATCAATACATAACTGTATTGAAAAAAGATATTTGTAATGTTGCGGGGGCTTAGGTTAATTCCTTTCTCGGCGGTTAATAATGAAAAAATGATCAATATTAAAATCAGCATGATAAACATGGAATAATTTCTGATATTGTTTTTTATCAGCGTTTTAATATCTGCGGTTTGAACGTGTTTTTCGCTCATTTATCTCTCCTTATCTCTCATCCAACCAAAGCCAGATGCATGATTTTTTCCTGGGTTGCCTCTTCTTTTGTCAGCTCACCTTTAATTTTTCCTTCGTTCATAACATAAATTCTGTCAGCCATGCCAAGCGCTTCGGGAAGTTCCGATGTGACCATGATAATGCTCTTTCCTGCGGAAATTATATTGTTCATTATTTCGTATATTTCCGTTTTGGCGCCGATATCAATACCTCTTGTCGGTTCGTCTACGATAAAAATATCCGGGTTTGCCATTAGTGTTTTACTTACTACAACTTTCTGCTGGTTGCCGCCCGAAAGATTTTGCACAATCTGATTAATCGACGGCGTTCTTATTTTTAAGTCTCTGCGGTATCGTTCCGCTTCCATGATTTCTTTTTGGCTGTCAACAACGCCGAACTTTGATATCTTATCAAGACTTGAGTGGGCGATGTTTGTTTTTATATCCTGAATTAAAACAAGCCCAAGACTTTTTCTGTCTTCGGAGATATAGCCGACACCGGCGTTAATGGCGGCTCTTGGGCTTTCGAACGTTCGCTCTTTTCCGTTTAAGATTAGCGTTCCTTCGCTTGAGTAGCCGTAAGATCCGCCGAATATGCTCATCATAAGTTCTGTGCGCCCTGCTCCCATTGGACCGCAGAAAGCCAGAATCTCGCCCTTGCGTAAAAAGAAAGATACGTCATCAACAACTTTGATTGTATGAAAATCAGGATGAAAGACCGTCCAGTTTTTTACTTCCATTACGGTCTCGCCTGGAGAGGATTTTCGTTCCGGGAAGCGGTGAGTTAAATCGCGTCCTACCATGTCTTTGATTATTTTTTCTTCTGTCAGGTTGTCTTCTTTAACATCATAAGTACTGATGGATTGACCGTCCCTTAAGATGGTAACCGTATCAGCGACTTTTAACACTTCGTTTAATTTATGTGAAATAATAACAGAGGTAATCCCCTGCTTTTTAAATTCCAATATCAAGTTAAGGAGCTTTTCGCTTTCATCGTCATTGAGAGATGAAGTCGGCTCGTCAAGGATGAGAAGCTCGGTTTTTTTGGAAAGCGCACGCGCGATTTCTACAAGCTGCTGTTTACCAACGCCAAGCTTGCTTACGATTGTTTCCGGCTGCTCGTTAAGACCGACAATTTTTAAATATTCTTTTGATTCTTTTCTGTACTTGTTCCAGTTAATTATGCCGAACTTGGTTTCCATGTGTCCAAGAAAAATATTTTCATATATTGATAAATAGGGGCTAAGAGCCAGCTCCTGATGAATGATGGCAAGCCCTTCAACTTCGCTGTCCTTTACGCTGTAGTAGTTAGTCTCGCGCCCTTTGTAAATTACATTTCCTTCGTAGCTGTTTTTGGGATAAACGCCCGATATACAGCTCATCAATGTAGATTTACCGGCGCCGTTTTCTCCGCACAGGGAGTGTATCTCGCCTTTTTTTATTTTTAAGCTTACGTTATCAAGCGCCCTGACTCCGGGAAATTCTTTTGTCAGATTATTAATTTCCAGAATATAATCGCTCATGATCCCCCCGGGCAGAAAGTGTTTGTGTAAAAAAAGTGGTTAGCCGGAAAACCAGCCAACCACTATTTACTGAATCAGATTAAATTAGTCCAATAACGGAATACCGCGATCGAGCCTGTCATCATAGAATCCGGCGTCAATCATTACATTGAGATTTTCTCTTGTTACAAGAATTGGATCCAAAAGATAAGCTTTTACATATGTAACGCCTGTGTTTCCGATTTCCGCAAGGTCGCCTTCCGCGAGGATAGCACCTGGAATATTAATCGGCTGTTTTTTAAGAACCTGGTCTGCGAGAATGATTGCAGCTTCTGCAAGTTTAGCTGTGTCTTTGAAAACTGTGCTGAACTGCTGTCCGTTTTTGATGGACAGTGCGGAAGCGTATTCAGCATCCTGACCTGTTACTATAGGCAGGTTGCCTCTGTATTTTGCGTCTCCGTTTAATGCTTCGATGATAGCGCGGGCTAATGTGTCGTTAGGAGCCAATACTGCGTTCAATGTTACATTGCGCGCATCGCCGCTTAAGAGATTGTCCATGCGGTTTCTCGCTCTTGGGGCTTCCCAGCCTTCTGTAGCGATTCTCTGGAAGTTGTCCCTGTCAGCTGATGTTTCAGGATAGGGTCCAACAACTCTGAGTACGCCAGCCTGAATGTAAGGATTAAGTACACTCATCGCTCCATCAAAGAAGAAGAAAGCGTTTCCGTCTGTCGGTGAACCGGCAAACAGAGTGATGAACTTAGGCGCTGCTGCTGTGGCGTTGTTAAGGTCAAGACCGGCTACGATACTTTCAGCCTGAAGCACTCCAACCTTAAAGTTGTTAAAGGTGATGTAATATTCATAATCACCTGAATTCGGAATGATGCGGTCATAAGCGATAACCACAACATTGTCACGAGCCGCTTCTGAGACAACTGACGCAACTCCGTCATTGATACAACCAATGATAAGAGCTTTTGCGTTCTGTGTCAGGAAGCTTTGAATCTGCTGATTCTGTGTCGGCTGATCTCCGTCACCATACTGTACTTCAGCACGGTAACCAAGTTTTTCGGCTTCAGCTTGAAGCGACTGACCGTCTTTTAACCAGCGTAAAACGTGTGTTTCGGGCATGGCTATACCGATCAATCCGCCTGCTTTTGGTCCACAACTGATAACCATAGAAGCGAATAATGCTAAAACCAGTAAACTTGCTGCAATTTTTTTCATTCTTTTCCTCCATAAAAAAAGATAAATATTTCCTATATACTATCGTGATAAGCCGATCTTAAGCAAGCCCCTGAGAGCGCATATACAATACATATAGCGTATACAGCCTAATATTACGCTATTAGTAGTAGGGCTTTTATTGGGAAGCAATTACAATAACCCGCGACTTTTCAACATTGTTCTGATTTGTTATACTCCCAAATATGCCAAAAATCGAAGTAAATGAACAAGTTTTTTATACTCTTGCCGGCTGCCCGGGGAATACACTGTGGAAAACCAGGGATGAATTTGAAGAAGCGTTAACATGCGCCAAAGCGGAACTGGACGAAGACAGCGACAAGTCTCTTCCGGAAGCCGAGAGAACTTTAAAAATCGAGCTTAATGACACAAACCGCCCCGATTTATGGGGAACCGCAGGATGCGCCCGTCAGCTTAAAATATACAATGGCGCAAAGATACCTGAATATCAATTTATTTCGCGCAAAGGCGATGTTAAAAAAGCGTCACGTAAGGTAAAAGTTTTACAAAGCGTTAAGCAGGTTCGTCCGTACCTTACAGGTTTTATAGCAAGCGGGAAAACCATAACCGATCCTATGCTGCGTGACATGATCCAAACACAGGAAAAACTTGCATGGAACTTCGGACGTAAAAGACGAAGCATGTCGATGGGAATTTACCGCATTTGTGACAATCAGAAAAAACCCATGATAAAGTGGCCGATTGTTTACAAGGGCGCAGATCCGGACGCGGTTTCTTTTGTGCCTCTTGCCGCCGAAGAATATGGCATATTAGGCGCCATCTCTTTAAGAGAAATTCTTAAACAGCATCCCAAAGGAAAAGAGTTTGCTTTTATTCAGGAGCATGAGCCGGTTCATCCGCTTTTGACGGACTCCGACGGTAAGATTCTTTCCTATCCGCCGATTATCAATTCAAATGATTTGGGCGCCGTTAAAGTCGGCGANGATGANGTGTTTGTAGAATTAACAGGAACTGATTTACAGGGCATCACTCTCGCGGCGTCGATAGTGGCNTGCGATCTCGCCGATAACGGCTTTACAATTGAGCCTGTCGAAATTGAATATGAGTTTGACACTCCCTTTGGCAGAAATATNGTTACCCCTTATTATTTCCAGGAACCTGTATTTTGTTCGCTTTCAAGAATTGAAAGATTCCTCGGCGAAAAATTAAACGCTGATGAATGTGTAAAAGCTCTTGCCCGCATGGGCGTGAAAGCGGAAAAGGACAAAGCCTCAGAGCGCGGCATGGAAACTACCGAAGAAGGAGTGCGGGCGTTTCCTCCCGAATATCGAAACGATTTTCTCCACGCCGCAGATGTCGCAGAAGACGTAATGATTGGACGTTCACTTGGATCGTTTAAGCCGCAGCGTCCTTCCGACTCGACAATAGGAAGGCTTTTACCCATCACACTTTTTTCACGTCAGGTTAAAGAGCATCTTGTCGGTTTGGGTTATCAGGAAATGATCTATAACTACCTCGGCTCCCGAAAAGATCTTGTGGACAACATGAGAGGAAAAGGCGAAAAAATAATTCGCATCTTTAATCCAATGACAGAAAACTATGAATATGTGCGCGACTCCGTGATTGCCTCTCTTATGGCAAGCGAATCGATCTCTGGGAGATCTGTCTATCCGCATAAAATTTTCGAAGTGGGAAAAGTCGCATGGCTTGATGACGCCCAGAATTACCGCAGCCAGACATGTCAGTTTGCGGGATTCCTTCACGCCGGAAACGACGCAAACTTTAACACAGCCGCCGCGGAGCTTCAAACGCTATTTTATTATCTTTCCAAAGAATATGAAGTGGAAGAATCCGCCGACGAAAGATTTATTACGGGGCGGGCGGCGTCAATTATGCAAAAAGGAAAGCAAGTCGGCGTGTTCGGAGAGCTTCACCCGGAAGTGCTTGAGAACTGTGGTGTAACTGTTCCCTGCACCGCCTGTGAAATCGACCTTGACGCTCTTTGCGCTGATTAATAATTGTGATTATTAATCAGCATAGAAATAAATTATTACAAATAACTATTCGCCGTGATGCGGATCAATAACACCTGATGTGTTAGGATTCGCGATTGCCAATATCTCATTGTAAAATATCGAGTCTGAGTAATCCAGTAAAGCTGATTCCAAAAGATTATCCCTGCGCGCTTTTTCGGCTTCAGGTAATGACAATGCTGTGATAAGAAGAATAGCCGATTGAATATCAGCGTCTCTTCTGGAAATTGCGGAAAGGCGGACAAAATTATTATTTGGCTGTACATACTGCTGGCGTTCAATATCCCATCCTCTAACTTCTACGAAGCCGTTATTTTCGGACTCAGGATAAAAAACAATTACAGACCTTCTTGATAATGTGAATCTGGAAACATCAACTGTTCTGGGTTGTGTGTGTAAAAAGGCTCTGTCTTCTGTAATTACTCCAAGCCTTCCGCCCGCGGCAACTTGAGAAACAATAGCCCATCCTGTGCTTCCGTTATCTCTGCGGATAGCTATCCAGTCCTGAACAACGGAACCGGTGTCAAAAGTCATCCTGCGGATTTCTCCGGTCATGAGGCTTTCTCCCAGCGATATGCCGGAAGCCCATCTCGTTCTGGTTGTTTCTTCGCCGTTATCTTCGCCAAGTATTGTATAAAATCCTGAGCTTACCCTTAATGTGTAACCCGGGGTTGATATGCCGGAGGTAACGACACCTGATTCGGTATAGGAATAGTCGTCTTCCTGAGAAGGCTTTGAGGCGGTGTTTCTTTGGCATGAAACGATAAAAAGAATACTTATGCTTAGCGTTAGTATGATAATTTTTTTCATAATCATTAATCTCCTCGGGTTTGTGATATCACCCTAATATCAATAAAAATACAACAGATTATTGACATTGACAACTAGCCGGAAAAGATTTAACATGAACCCATGGCTAAGAGCGATCAGCAGGGAGATATGGATCCCGAACTTGCCGCTTTATTGGGAACAGCGGGATCAAACAGCGGTCCGCTTCCTGATTTTAGCGATATTTTTGGCGATAAAAACAAATCAGATTTCGAAGATATCTCCAGCACTTCAGGCGGAGAGGTTGATCTTGCTGCCTCCGGTTTTCCGCCTGTTACCAGGCGTTTTGAAGAAACCGGTCATAATCATTTTAATGATCCCAATTATTACAAAATCGCTCTTTCCAACGAAAGCGAAATAGCTCAGAGGGTGCATGGTATTTTGCAGAAATATCTCACCGCCAAAGACCCAAAAGATCGAAGCGTTTTTCGCCAGCAGTTTATGTCTCCTTTCTGGGAGTTCCTTTCCAATGTCGGCAGAAAATCGACAGGAAAGCTGCCCCCGCCCAAAAAATACCTTCTTCGTTTTGGACTTTTACACCCTTCTTTTATCAACGCGGAAACCAAAGAAACATTCAGTAAAATTGTAGACGCTAACGAGCTGGATCAGCCGGTTTATTATTTGGATGAATGGCTTGGCGCTGTCGGAACAAGCAAGATGCGCCCGTCAAGCACGGACGAAGTAAAAATCTCCAAAGGAAACAGCTCCTCAAAAATATCTCAGCTTCTTGAAAAAGCGCAGGGAAAATTTGACGGCGCAAGGTCTATGCTCAAGGCGAAGGATAGGGAACGGCACGAAATTGAAAAAATTCTGCGAGACAGGCTTAACTCGATTTTTGAGCGGATACCTCTGCCTGAATTAAGCGAAGTGAGCGATTGTCTTTCCGAAAGCCAAAAAATGTCGATTAACGAAATTCAAAATCTCCTAAAACAATTGGTAAAAAACGATCACGATATAGAAGTAAGCATAAAGGAATTTGTCAGCGCCGAAGCTGATGTGCAGCATTTACAGGATAAGCTGGCGCAGGAAGGCGGCTCTACCGCAATTGACGTTGGAGCGATCGACGCTGAATTTGACACTGTCCGCCAAATGGCGAAAATGACAGTCGGCAGGCAGGGAAATCACTTCCCGCTTCTTATGGCGGAATATTTCCACAGCGTTCCCAACGAAATCGGCACACGCGAAAATTTAATCGGTATGCTTGCGAGAATTGAAAGCATCGACAAAGAGGCTTTCTGCCGTGTATATAAAAACAGGTTAAATCGAATCGTTCCGTATGTTTTATTGATACCCACTTACGGCGATATGGGTTTTTGCTGGGAGCCGTTTGACCGCTTTAACCGCGCGACAAGCCGCGGGCGCATCGTTGTTCCCATGTACCCAAGAAATCTTTACCTTGCTCTTCTTACGGCAGTCGCCGATCTCCGCTGGCAGGTAGCGAAAGAAAAAGCCTCGTTCTACTGGATGGAAGAAGGTCTTACCGGAAATTATTATCAGTGGTTCCAGTCGAATAAATTAAAGGGCGACATAAAAGAATATTTCATACGTGATTATATTTTATGGATGACAAAAGAAGCTGAAGGAATCCAAAAACTCGATAAAGATGTCAGGGGCACTTTCTGGCGCCATATGCCGTTTTCGCAGGAAGTCAAAGACAAGCTTAAAAACCGCAGCTTTGTATATCAGGAACTTTATCAGCGTGATCAAAATCGCGCCATGTCAGACGGCTATTGATCCTGTTTAATCCCGCTCATTCAATCAATTATTAGAGGCTTTTCCGAAACTTCAGTTTTTGGAAAAAAGCTCATTAATGCAAAAAAAAGCGTTTGACCAGCCTTTTGGGCGATCAAACGCAATCAATAACTTATTAAATCTTTACGCAAACCAAGCGTTGATAATTTTATCCGCTGTCGCATTGAGAACCTTGTCATTTATGTATGACGGGTCATCAAGCTTCTGCCTGAGTTCTAAGATCCGGGACTCATCCAGTTCCGGGGCGGATCTAATAAGTTCTAAAACCTGATACCTCTCGGCCTTTTC
>JGI24695J34938_10001068_pt1 | contig 24786 bp, 22 predicted proteins | sample TergutCo191P3_FD_34938 | JGI IMG/M metagenome (IMG submission 34938)
GAGCCATTACGGGCGCACCCACGGTGATCCTGTAAAAGCGCTTAAGGAATGTTTAAAAATCATACAGGAAAAAATTATAGCTGACACCGGAAATAAAAAGATCGACATACGCCTTGTTTCCACAACAGGATCAAGCCGCGAGATTCTCGGCGTTTTTCTGGAAACATCGGGGGTATATAACGAGATTATCGCGCATTCTGTCGGCACGACTTTCTTTGATAATGAAGTAGAGACTATTTTTGAAATCGGCGGACAGGACGCGAAATATGTTCATTTAAAAAACGGAGTGCCGATTGATTACGCGATGAATGAAGCGTGCTCCGCGGGTACAGGCTCTTTTTTGGAAGAATCCGCTTCTGGCGATCTATCGATTCATAACGCCGTTGACATCGGACCTATAGCGTTAGACGCGAAAACCCCCTGCAAATTCGGCGAGCATTGCTCGGCGTTTATCAACAGCGATATCCGCAAAGCTGTTCAGCAGGGCGCGGGAAGAGAGAATATCACAGCCGGCATTGTCTGCTCAATTGTCGCCAATTACTTAAACCGCGTAGTCGGAAACCGCGCGATCGGCGGAAAAATATTTTTACAGGGAGGGGTCGCCAAAAATCCCGCGGTTCCTCTCGCGTTCGCGATGCTTTTAAACAAGGAAATACTTGTCCCGCCTTCACCGGAGCTTATGGGGTGCTTCGGAGTCGCGCTTTTAGCCAAGCGCAAGAAAAACGAAGGCTTGTTAAATGAACAAGACATTACGTTAGACGACATCATAAACCGCGAAATCGGCTACGAAAGAGTGTTCGCTTGCCAGGCTTGTGAGAACCTCTGCCCGATACAAGTACTCAATGTAAACAATCATAAATACATGTTTGGCGGAAGATGCAATAAGTACACCAATACGCGAAAACTGGTAAAGGATGTTCCTGTTTTTAATTATGTAGAAAAACGGCAGAAAATGCTATTTGAGGAATTCGCCGCGCCAAAATTAACAAAAGATACTAACTCAGAAAACCTCCGCGATCTTAGCGCCTCCGCGTCTTCGCGAGAAAATATTTCAAGAAATTATGTTATCGGAATTCCCCGCGCATTCTCGGTTCATACTCTTTACCCGCTTTATTCGTGGTTTTTCCATGAGCTTGGAATTAAAACATTTTTATCTACAGAGGTCGCTCACGCGGGCGTCGCGCGCGCTGAGGCTCAGTATTGTTTTCCCGCGGAAATCGCGCACGGCGCTATTCAGGACTGCCTTGACAAGGGAGCTGACTATGTTTTACTGCCTCATTTCCGCGATATGCCAAGCTACGAAGAAAAAGTGCACGCTAACTTTTGTCCCATAACGCAGGCGCTGCCTTATTACATGGAAAAAGCGTTTCCCGATATCGATAAAAAGAAATGGCTTCCGTTAGTTGTAAGTTTTAAATTCGGCGAGGAAAAAGCGCTTGAGCTTTTCCGCGGGATGACAAAATTATTAGGCATCGGCGAAGAAGAAACAAAAACGGCTTTTGACGCCGCGCTTTTAAAGCAAAAAGCGTTTTTTGAAGCGGCCGAAAAAATGGGAATCGAAGCGTTAGATGAAGCGAGAAAAGCGAATCGTCCTGTAATCGCGCTTTTGGGGCGCCCTTATAACGCGTTCACACCCGAAGCGAACATGGGAATCCCGCGCAAATTTACAACCAGAGGCTATTCAATTATCCCCTTTGATATTCTGCCGTTCCGCGATGAAGAAATTTTTCCTAATATGTACTGGTTTTTCGGCCAGCAGGATTTAAAAGCGGCGTCTTTATTAAAAAAAGAAGATAATATCTATCTTGCTTTTATTTCCAATTTTTCATGCGCGCCGGATTCTTTTATTCTCCATTATGTGAAATGGATGATGGGTCAAAAGCCTTTCCTTGTTCTTGAACTAGACTCACACTCCGCGGACGCGGGGGTTGATACGCGCGTGGAAGCGTTCCTCGATATTATCGACGGTTACCGCGCGAAAAAAACCGAGATTGAGGCGCAGCGCTACGATAATGGCCTTCGTTTTGTTACAGAAAAAAAGCCGTCAGGCGATTTTGATTTGCGTATAGACAATATTATAACAGGAGAGAGAATTCCTGTTACCAATAATAAAAAAGTCAGGGTGCTGCTTTCCAATATGGGGAATATTTCAACAGAGTACATGGGAGCCGCTGTCCGTTCGCTTGGCATTAACGCGGAGGCTCTTCCTGTAGCGACTAACAGAACAGTTCAAATCGCGCGCGCCCATGCCTCGGGAAAAGAATGCGTGCCAAGCCATCTTGTGCTGGGAAGCGCTTTGGAATTTTTCTTTAGCGGTAAATACCGCAAGGATGAGATTTATCTTTTATTTGTTCCGATAACAACAGGTCCATGCCGCACAGGCCAGTATTATATTTACTATGAGAATCTTTTCCGCGATCTTCATCTGGAAAATGTAGTAGTATTTATTTTATCCGCCGACAATTCCTACACGGAGCTTGGACCTAGCTTCGCTAAGCAAATGTGGATAGGACTTGTGTTATCTGACTATTTAAAGGACATTCAGTGTTCTCTTCTAGCGGCCGCCGAGGATCCCGCCAAAGCGGAAAAAGATTTTGAGAAATCATGGCGGCGGATCATGAACGCTGTTGAGCGTAAGCCAAAAACTATCTGGAAAGAGCTTAAATCCGTAGCTTCTGACGCTAAAAAAATTCCTTTGAAACGAAAAGTAAAAGACTGCCCGCGCGTCCTAATCGTTGGAGAGATTTATGTGCGCCGCGATGATTTCGCGGTAGGAGAACTGATCGAGCTTATGGGCGAGCGCGGAATTGTTGTAAAAATCGCCGGCGTTTCCGAGTGGATTCATTATCTTGATTTTGTGCGCGAATATTCGTTTAACAAGCTTATCAAACTGCGAAAACCGGGAAAAAGAATTTTTTCAAAACCGTGGAAGGATTTAAAAAAACTGCAGATCGAGAAAATTTGGAAACATCATATCGAGAAAAGAATAATATCCATTTTGGGTCCGACAGAATTAATACCTGAAACGCCTCATGATATGCGACATATCATGAAATACACAGTGGAACATTTTGTGAATCTTGAGCTTAACTCGGAAATCGCGGTTTCTTCAGGCTCGGCGGCAGCCGCGATGGACTCAGGATTTTCAGGCATCGTGAACATAAGCCCGTTCGCGTGCCTTATCGGGCGGGTAATTGAGGGGCTTTTTACCCCGTGGGCGCGCGAACGCAATTACCCGATTCTCTCTGTTGAGGTTGACGGCAATCTTCTGCCGCCCAACATTATCAACAAGTTAAATATTTTTATGGTAAATGTTCTGCGCTTCAAAGGCGGCAGCGATTTATCCGCGTTAGTTGATAATGTAAAAAAATTATAGGCGATAAAATGAACAGATTAGATAAAAGCATTGAAACCCTTTTAAATAATTACGACGTGTACGGAATGGTGAATCATTCCGGGGCGTTTAACCTTCCGGGTAGAGAAAGCATTGATAACATTGTCCGCGGTTTGGAAGAAGTTCTTTTTCCCGGCTTTTTGGAAAATCTTAATACAGATAAAAACGCTCTTAAAGATATGACTATAAAAAAAGTTAACAACTTATCTTTAATTTTAAAAACCGAGGTAGAGAAGAGCCTTGCTTTTTCTGTGCGTCTTGGGGAGCTAAGCTGCGGTCATGAAGGATGCAGGGCAGTCGCGGCGATGGTAATAGAGGAATTTTTTGAGGAACTCGCGAAGATCAGAATAATTTTAAGCAAAGATTTGGAAGCCGCTGTCAAAGGCGATCCCGCGGCGATGAGCGCTGATGAAGTGATACTTTCGTATCCGGGATTTCAGGCGATTGTAGTTTACCGGATGGCGAACTTTTTTTGGAAAAGGCAGGTTCCTTTAATTCCGCGGATGATGAGCGAACTTGTGCACAAACGCACCGGCATTGATATACATCCCGGCTCGGAAATCGGCGAGTCATTTTTTATCGATCACGGCACGGGGATTGTGTTCGGCGAGACAACGATTATCGGCAGGAACGTTAAAATTTATCAGGGTGTCACTCTCGGCGCGCTTTCCGTAAAAAAAGGAGAAAGCGGAAAAAAACGCCACCCGACAATCGAAGACAATGTAACAATTTACGCTAACGCGACAATTCTCGGCGGAGAAACTGTTATCGGACATGACAGCGTTATAGGCGGCAATGTTTGGATTACAAAATCCGTTCCGCCGGGCAGCAAGGTATATCTTAAACGATAATTTTTTTGCGGCTAGCGCGCGCTTTTCCCATTAATTGACTGTAAAAAAAATCAATGTTAATATTAAACCACCTTTGGAGTGTATATGAAAAAACTTTTTGTTTTTGCTTTTCTCCTGTTTTTTATTTTCGGCGTCTCTTTTTCGCAGGACGCTGTAAATCCTGTACTGGTGTTTGATGAAGCTGTAAATATTTTAGCGGGTGAAATAAACTCCGCGTTAAACGCGAAAGGAGCCGACAGCGTATTTATAGGTCAGTTTACATTTCAATCAAGCGCGCCTGTTTTTATATCTTACTGGATAAATCAGCTAACAGATGAGCTTGTCAATATTCAAGGCAGAAGGTATAGGGTAAGTTCAGCCGCGAGCGCTCAGGACGCCGCGTGGACAGTCGCGGGTGAAATTGTTCAGATTGCCGGTATTTTCAGGGTTTATACAAGGCTTATCCGCGTTTCTGATCGCTCGATAGAAGGAAGTTTTACTTCAAGTTTTTCACGTGACGCGCGTATTAACGAAATGTTTTATGGCGGCGGTTCGTTAAACGGTTCTTCACCGGCTTTAACAGGCGCGGACCCCTATGAACGGGACGACTGGGTTACTCCCTTTTTTTATGAGCTTGGAACAAATCCGAACGCGGCCGTTATTAACCGTTATCTTACAGAAGACGACGATGATTTTTTTCTTATAATACCCGCGATGGACGGACGTCTTACAATTGAGACAACGGGAAGCATAGACACTTATATGTTTCTCTATGATTATGAAACGGAAGAAGAGCTAGCGTCTGACGATGACGGCGGTTCAAGCGCTAACGCGAGAATTACGTATAACGTCCGCGCGGGCGTTTCCTACCTTGTTATTGTATGCGGCTTTAGTTTTTCAACGACAGGTCCTTACGGTTTCCGCGCTTATCTCGCGGCAAGAGAAGAAGGCTCTAGCAGTTTCACTAACCCTATTTCTTATCAGATCGGAAACAGCGAAGATACCGCGGTAATTCTGGATCGCGCGCTGGAGCAGGGTTATGAGGATTTTTTCATTCTCCGGCCGGAAATCAGCGGGCGGTTAACAATTGAAACTACCGGAAGAACCGATACATACATGGAATTATTTGACTCAGAGAGGACAATGCTTGAGCGCAATGATGACGGCGGCACAAATACAAACGCGCGCATAAGGTACAATGTCGCCGCCGGAAGCGTTTATTACGCGAAAGTCCGAGGATACAATCAAAACACCGCGGGAAGATACGGTTTCCGCGCTTTTTTCCCGGGTTCATTATTGCTGCCTCCCGATCAATATGAACCCAATGATGAGCCGTCACTCGCGTCCGTTTATGAAATCGGCACGGAGCAGCGCCACACTTTTCATTCAGCTGATGATGTTGACTGGATCATATTTCACATAACAAATCCAGGCCGCTATAACATCAGCGCGGGAGGAGTAAACTCTAACCGCCTTGATACATATATTGAGCTGTTAGACGCGAATTTAAGCCGTATCGCTGAAGATGATGACGGCGGCGATTCTTTAAGTTCGCTGCTTTCTTTAAATCTGACAGCCGGCGCTTATTATCTAAAAATATGGTGCCTTGATTTTGAACCTGATCAGGAATATATATTAAATATTTCAGCCGCGCGTTAATTTTTAATTTTTTATCGCGACAATTAACGCGGCGATAGCGCGCGGATTATCCGGCGCCGCGGTAAATGAGGCTTCATTTTCATTATAATTTAGAGCTGTTGTGTAATCATCGCCTAACGCCGCGGCTAAGCGTTTGTTTAACGTTCCCGAAGCGGAAGCGAACACGCGCATAATGTTTTGAATTTCCAAAGCCTGTTTGGAGTAAAGAGTGATAATATAATTCTCACCGGAAGAAAGACTAATTGATTTGTCATTTCCCGGCAGGTTCACCGGGTCAGCGCCCATTAAAGGCGATAATCCTGTATGAGGAAATAAAAGCGCGGGCGAATAAAAATTTTCATGTTCCCGCGGCCTTGAAACAATAAAAGAATAAACATATGAGCTGACTTCGGATCCGATTGTAAAATTTATCCTCGAATCTGAAGAGATTACTTCCGCAGCCTCATAATAATTATTTCGTGTAAGGTTAAAGTTTACTGTTCTTGTTTCCTGATTTTCCGGAGTGCCGGATATCTCAAGCCGCGCGAAACCGCCAAACTTATTCTCATCGCTGTAAAGCGCGATGTTATCGATTAACTCGTACGCCTCGTAAACATAATCAATAAAGGTATCGTAGGGAATCCAGATGTATCCGCCGTTTCCCCATTTTCTGCCCCAGCTGTTTAATACCTCAAAAGAGCCGCCGTACAGGTTATCATCATAGCCTACCACGCACATCGCGTGAGCGTAATAAAAATAATCAGGGTTTTCCCAGGGCTCCCAAACATCTTTTGTATCAATAAATGAATCGGGCGTGTTCATCGCGATGATGACGGGGTTTCCTTCTGACAGGCTCCTTTTTATTACTCTTAGCATAAGCGGCTGTTTCTGGCTTTCATTCCTTGAAAAGAGCGTATAATATCCGCCTATCGGGTACAGCTTTGACGCGCTGTAGGCGGCGGGATCAACGAAAGAAAATGACACCTCGCGCTCGATATCCTTCATTCTGACAGCGCCTGAATCCCTTAAAAAATCCAAAGTGGAATAAATCTGCGTGCCGTAATATCCTGTTGGATCCTCAGGGGCGGAATTTTTGTAAGCGTGGACAACGGAAAAAGCGTTCCGCGTGGTTTGTGTTTGATTTATACGGCCGATCGCGGCTGACTCAGCGATTGTTTTCGCGGCGTACGCCGCCGCCCAGCCGACGCATGTTCCGTAATCGCCCTGATCGCCTGGAAGAGGCGCGTAAAGTTTTAGCGAAAACGAGGAAGGAAGCCCTTCGTAAGACAAGGATGTTTGAATTCTGCGAGGGAGATTATCGTACTGTTCATCTAAAATCGCGCCTTGCGCGAAAGCGAAAAAGGATACGCGCGAAAAAATCAAAAAAAAGAGAAAAAGCTTTTTTACGCGCGGCATATTTTTATATTAACCGCTTGCAGCCTAATAATCAACTTTTTTGATGGTTTAATTGCGGTTGAAACGGCTTAACGGAATTTCCGTTTTTTTGTTGGTAAAATTAAATTTATGAGCTGTAGATTTGCCGTCTGAAAAATAATACATCGCGTTATTGTCATTTGATAAAATCAAAATTAAAAAATACTCGCCTGTTTCTGTCCACGGAGTTTCCTCATTGCGAGCGTACACTAAAGGAAGGGTTACAGTATTGTCTTTAACATCCGCCCTTCCGACAGCGATCATGGAGTTAAGCGGCGCTGAAGTTGATGAAACAGCCGCGAGGACGCTTCCCGTATAATTTTCCATTTCTGTGATAACAAGGGTATTCGTTAAATCTTCCGGGGTTTCTGTGTTTCCTGTTGTTCCGCAGGAAATTATCGCGAGCAGCATAGCCGCTGACGCTCCATATAATAAATTTTTTTTCATATAACCCCTCTTTTTAACGCCTGAGGCTTTTACAAAAGCTGAAGTTTCGCGGATAGCCCGCCTAAAATAAAAATAACTTTATGACTTAGTATTGTCAATAGCGCCGCTTTCATGTCTTGCATAAACATCGTAATTTATGTAAACTGAATTATATCTTAAATCGGAGCTTGGAAAGATGGGTGTTTTGAGTGTAGTATTACTTGTTTTTTTTGTTATTATAGCGGTACTGCTTGTTTTATTGGTATTAATTCAAAATGACGAAGGCGGCGGTTTTGGCGGAATGTTCGGGGGAGGCGCGAATACCGCTTTTGGCTCGCGCTCCGGCAATGTTCTTACCCGCGCCACGACGGTACTGGGGTCGCTGTTTTTAATTATCAGTCTCAGTCTCGCGATCTTGAGCCGCACGCCTACGGGTTCAGGAGTTGAGGAAGAAGCGAGGCGGCTCGCTACGCAGGAGACTTCCTCGGGGCGATGGCTTCAGGATGAGCTTTATCCGCCTCCTCCGTCCCCCGCGCCGGAGAATGTTCCTTATCAGGATATTACATTTGATCAATTATTTGACGATGATTTTTATTCAGAGCATTTTGGGAATAATGACTAGAAGCCGCGAAGATATAAACGCCGCGCGCGTCTTTTCAATACCGCGGCGCTTTCGCGCCGGAGGTGTTTTATGATTCTGCAGGATGTATTGCTTCCGGAGTATATCAAAATTGATTTAGAGGCGGAAGACAAGGAAGAAGCGTTTGAGGAACTTGTCGCCTTTTATTGTCAGGTGGATAAATTAAACGCGCATTCCCAGATTCTTGACGCTATAACAAAACGCGAAACCAAAATGTCAACAGGAATCCAGAAAGGCATCGCCGTTCCGCACGGTAAAACAGACGCGGTTAAATCGCTTCGCGGCATTCTGGGAATTTCCAGAAAAGGCGTTCATTACGACGCGTTGGACGGAGAGCCTGTATACCTACTTTTTATGATTATTTCCCCTCTTGAGGACTCGGAAAAACATCTGCGGCTTTTAAAGCACCTCGCCGAGCTAATCGAGATTCCGCAGTTTCAAACGGAACTTCAATCGCAGCGCGATCCGCAAAGCGCGTTTAAAATTATTCGCAAATTTGAGGAACTGCTGGCCGCGCAGAATTAACCGCTTATGGTTTCCACTAACACCTTAGATCATCTGCTCGAAGTCGAAGCCAGCGCGGCGGCTTTGGTAAATGACGCGCGAATCGAAGCTGACCGCCGTATCCGCGAAAATGAGGAGAGAAACCGCGCTCTTTTTGACGAAAAAATAAAATCGGTAATTCAAAATAATCAATCGTTGTTAAACAGCGAAATCCAAAAAATTAAAGATGATTACAATAAAACGCTTGATGATTACTGCGGGGAATTATCCTTAGTTATCGCCAATAATGAAGAGTTTTGCCGCCTTTTAAATAAATATTTATCCTGAGAATGAGGAAAATCAATGTGGGAAGATTCAGGTTACGCGTACGCCAAGGCTGGCTGGCTGGTCGGCAAATCATGGCTTGGCCAGAGGGCGTCAATTTTAACCTCCCCGCGTACGTTAACCGAACTTGACAGGCTAATCTTCCCTGATAATTACCGTGAGCTCCCCGGGCGGGAACTTTTACCTTCGCTAGAAAAACGAATTATCGCGCGCTCAGTCCGCCAGATTTTAAGCGTTGTAAATTCTTATTCTAACCCGCCAAAGCTTTTAATCAGGATGTTAAAAGGATTTGAATACGGCGATCTAAAAGAATGTCTCGCGCATATCGCGGGCGGCAATAACAGCCTTCCTGTAATAAGCGACATCGGCCGTTTTAAAACAATTCGTTTTAACGCGTTCCCCGATGTCAGCGCGATGATAAAAAAAACCGAGTTCGAAAGCCTTCTTTCAGGCGATATTAAATCAATAAAAGCGGGAATGGATTTAACGGATATTGACGCGAAACTAGACTGGCGCTTTTATCAGAGTTTGATAGAAAGCCTCTCCCAGCTTGATCAGGAAGACCGCGAAACAGCCGCCCGTATTGTCGCCGATGAAGTATCTCTTAGATCGTGTTTATGGGCTTTGCGTCTTCGATCCTACTATAATAAAAGCGAGGCTGAAACCAGAAAATATCTTTTTGATTTTAAACTGCCGGGTTTTATAAGGCAGAATAAAACATCGTTATCGTATGAGGCGAAGCAGTCGCTTGAATTCTCTCTTGATTTCCGCGAGAACTGGCGCGGCTGGAGATGGGAAAAATTCTTGAATCAGGAACAAGCGTCAGTTCACTGGAAAGCCGATCCCCGTTATTTTCAAAACAGCGCTTCGCGCCATCTTTATCATCTTTCGTACCGCGGTTTTCATTCGTCTCCTATGTCAGTGTCCGCGATCTTCTGCTTTATTAAGTTAAAACAATTTGAGGAAGACCTTCTTACAAGCGTCGCGGAAGGACTCGCTCTTGGCATGGAAAGCGCCGCTGTTTTTAAAATGCTCCCGCTTCAGACGGGCGCGGAGGTATGCTGATGCTGCGTCCGCGTAAAATGAAATTTCTAGAGCTGACTGTTTTTAAAGAGGATATGGACCGCGTTCTTGAGTACCTTGGTAGAAAATCCGTTATCCAGTTTCCGGAAAAAGAAGGCGTTAAAGATAATCAAGAGGTAACGCGCGTAAGGCGGATTATCACGCGCCTGATTGACGCTGGCGATTTTTTAGGCGTTGATTTAAAAACAGCGGCGGAAAAAAATTTAAATAATCCCGCGCATAATGTGGTAAAGCTGCCGTCTTTAAAAAGCGAAGAAACCGTAAAAACAATCTGTCTCGCGATCGAGAAATTAAAAGAAAAGCAAATCAAGACCGAACAGGAAAAAAGCCGCGTGCGCGAGGCGATTAATGAAGCCTCTTCATTTTCTAAAACGCGCCTTCCTTTTTCTGATTTTGAGCATCTATCATTTTTAACTTTGCGCTTTGGGCGCTTGGATCCTAAAGGAGCCGCGGAACTTCGCAAGAACCTGGGCGACAGGGCGGTTATCATCCCTTTAAATACAGATAACAGGTATCTCGCGGCAAGCTCTAAAAAAGGCAGATTCGCCCTTGATTCGCAGCTTAAAAAAGTTTCTTTTGAACCTATCGCTGTTCCGGAAAATTTTAAAGGCGTCCCTGAGGAAATGATGATAAGTCTTAAAGAACAAAATGAGAAACTTGAAAATGAACTGGAAAGATTAAAAGCAGAAAAAGAACAGATAAAAAAAGATTTTTCTGACGCATTAAAAGAATTAATGTCATCGTGGAATATCGCCCTTGTTATCGAGGGTATAAAAGCCGGGTTTACGGCGACTGAGAATCTTTATCATTTTTCTGGCTGGATACCGGCTGATATTAGCGCGAAAACCGCGGATGATCTAACCGGAATAACAGGCGGCAGAATAGCGATCAATTCCTATTCACCTAACGAAGTGCCTTCGGTAAAAAGCGGAAAGGAAAAAGTCCCTGTCGCGATGAAGCATAACGCCTTTGTCAAAGGATTTGAAAGCGTTGTGTTCTCTTACGGCGCGCCTTTATACGGAACGATAGATCCGACCCCTATTGTCGCGTTCTTTTTTACGCTTATGTTCGGCATAATGTTCGGCGACGCTGGGCAGGGGCTGGTTCTGCTTCTCGCGGGGGTTTTTTTGAGCAGGACAAAAAATAAACTAATAAAGTTTAAAAAATTTTCCATCCCGCTGATGTCCGTAGGAACCGCTTCGATTATTATGGGGCTTTTAGCCGGCTCTGTTTTCACCAATGAAAAACTGCTTGTGGTTCCTACAAGAGAGCTTACGTCCGCGCTTTTCGGGCAGCCGATGGACAGAATTCTTCACATTCTCCCGATGGCGGGAGAGGGGGGGAGCATTACAAAGCTTCTTTACTTTTTTGGTTTTACAGTCGCGATCGGCGTTATATTAAATTCTTTGGGGCTTATAATAAATATTTTTAACCGCGTAACGCTTAAAAATTATAAAGCCGCTTTTTTCTCTAAGACAGGGCTTTGCGGGCTTTTGTTTTTCTGGTACGCCTTGTTTATCGCTTTACGGATTATATTTGGCGGAAGGTTTCATGTAATTGATCTTACCGGGCTTATAGTTCCTATATTATTTATTTTTTTTGGCGATGTTATCTGGAAGATTATTAAAAAAGAAAAACCTGTTTTTGAACACGGGCTTTTGGCGTTTTTCATGGAAGGATTTGTCGAGATAATGGAAACTGTTTCTTCGTATTTTTCTAATACCGTAAGCTTTCTGCGCGTCGGCGCGTTCGCTTTAGCTCACGCGGTATTCTCTTTTATTATTTTTTATTTTACCGATGAGCTCGCGCGCTCGGGTTTTGGGGGCGCTTTGTCAGCCGCTTTAATAATGATACTGGGAAATGCTATAATCATTGTGCTTGAGGGATTAATTGTCGCGATTCAGGTAATCCGCCTGCAATACTATGAATTTTTTAATAAATTTTTTGTAGAGACAGGAGTTGAGTTCGCGCCTTTTAGTTTTAAAAATAAGGAGTATTCATGAAAAGAAAAATATTTTTTGTTTGCGCGCTTTTATGCTGCGTTTTAATTCCAGCGTTAGCGCAGGAACACGCGGAAGGGCAGGAGACATCGTCAAACTCAGTTAAATATATCGCGGCGGCTTTGGCTGTAGGGCTTTCCTGCATCGCGGGCGGAATCGCCGTTGGCCGCATAGGATCGGCGGCTATGGGAGCGATGAGTGAAAACCCGGACCTTTTTGGAAAAGCGCTTCCTTACGCCGGCCTGGCTGAAGGCATTTGTCTTTGGGGGTTCCTTGTCGCGCTTTTGATTTTATTTTTGTAAACGGGAAGACATTGGATTATTTTTTTCTTGGCGATGAGGAACTGGTTACGGCTTTTCGCTTTATCGGCATAAACGGAATGACTGTAAGCAATCAGCGGGCGGCGATTGAGGCGTTTAAAATGATCACAGAAGGCGCCGGCATACCGCGGGAAACTTCGCGAGGCGCGCCGCCGGAGCCGCCCGCGGCTTTGACACAGTTAAATAACTGTCAGGTGTTGATCATGACAGAGGAAACGGCGGACTGGCTTGGTGATTTAATTGTAGACTGGCAGCTTTCAGGCAGCTATCCTCTGTTAGTTGAAATTCCGGGCATTTCAGGAAGATTAGAAGGCAGAAAAACCCTTGTGGAGTCAATCAGGGAAGCGATCGGGATTCATGTTTGATATTCATTTATATCCAAATTTTAACACAAAAAAGCGTTACTCGTATCTTAGCGCCTCTATGGGATAAAGCCTCGCGGCTTTCAGCGCCGGATAAAACCCGAAAATAATTCCGACCAAGGCGGCGAACAGAGCTGAAACCGCGACAACCAGAGGATTGATTAACGCGGGGATTCCCATGTCGTTTAACACATCGCACGCGAAAAAAGCAAGTCCTATTCCGATAACGCCGCCAATCAGGCTTAAAAGCACAGACTCAGTTAAAAACTGGAAAAGAACATCGCCTCTTTTCGCCCCTATCGCCATCCTGATGCCTATCTCGCGGGTGCGCTCTGTTACGGAAACCAGCATGATGTTCATGATTCCGATGCCGCCGACAAGAAGCGAAATCGCGGCGATCGCGGTTAACAGTCCTGTAAGAATTCTTGATGTTTCTGTCGCTGTGTTGATTGTATTACTCTGATTCGCTACCGCGAAGTCGGAATTTATGCCGTCCGGGATTTGGCGGGATTCGCGCAAAAGAAGCTCTATTTCCCTTTGCGCCGCTTCTATATAGTCAGCTCTGATCACGCTAAGCACAATATTGTTGACAAACTGCGTATTATTTATGCGGGTCATCGCGGTGTCCAAAGGGACTAAAATAATATCGTCAATATCCCTTCCGTCAATGTCAACACCCCTTGTTTCCAATAAACCGATGACAGTAAAATATAAATTCCCGATTCGTATCTGCTGCGACAAAGCTCTTTCAGCTTCGTTAAAAAGATTTTCCGCTGTGGTTCTGCCAAGAACCGCGACAGTATTACGCGCGGCGAGATCCTCCTCATCAAAAAAATACCCAGAATTCACTACCCAGTTCCGGACTTTAAGAAAATCAGGCTCCACGCCCTGAAGCCGGACTTGAATATTACCGTCGCCGCCTGTTACATTCGCGTTGTTAATCTGAATAACGCCCGATATCGCCTCAGCGTAGATGGATTCGTCCTTTAGTTTTTCAAGGTCTTCCCTGCTGAAAGCGCTTCGCCTTGTATATGTTGATTGCGCGTTACGCCCCGGCGGTCTGTGGTTGATCTGTAAAAGATTTGTTCCCATCGCTTTTATTTTATCCTCGATAACGCGCTGAGAGCCTTCGCCCATCGCGACCATAACGATAACAGACCCTACTCCGATAATAATTCCAAGTGACGTAAGAAGGCTTCGCAAACGATTGCGTAGAATAGAGCGAAAGCAGTTGCCAATATGCGCGAATACAGTCATTTAAAGTTTCTCCCGCATAATCACCTGTTTTCCTTCAAGATCATCCCTCGCGATTATTTCTGTCATTGAGCTTGTGCTTATGCCTGTCTGCACTTGAATAACTTCAAGCGATCCATCGTCGTTAAAAAACCAGACATATCTGTAAACAACAGCCGCCCGCGTTCCTCTGCCTGAAGGCGGCTGAGGCGCCGGTCTTGTTCTGGTTCCTGTTAAAAGCGCGACTAAACCGGAACTCGCGCTTTGAGACGCGCCTCTGTCCGAAAGAGCGATTAAACGCGCTTCTATCGCGGCTTCCTGCTGCTGCGCGTCCATATTTGCGAGACTCGCGATAAATTCCATTTCCTCAACTTGATCCGAGCTTAAGCTTGACGGCTGATAACGCAAAGCGGCGTTCGCGACGATAACAATATCGTCTTTTTGCTGCACAACGAAATTCACAGCGCATGTCATTCCCGGAAACAAAAGCCCGTCATGATTTTCCGCGTTGATTATTACTGTATAGGAGACAACATTGCCCGCCACCACGGGAATCATTTTTACATTCTCGACAATTCCTGTAAACCTGCGGCCTGGCAGGCTTTCTAAAGTAAAGCGGACAGACTGTCCCCTGTGAATGGAAACAACGTCAAGCTCGCCGACAGAGGCTGTTATCTGCATCTCTCTTAAATTCTCAGCGAGCGTAAAAAGCGTTGTTGAGTTATTGCTTGAGGAGTCCGTCACAATATCGCCAATATTAATGTGGCGGTTTAGAACAATGCCGTTAATCGGCGAAATAATATATGAATACTGGTTTATCTCCGTTTCGATCACAAGCAGATTGCTTTCGGCGACTTCAAGCTCGGCTGCAAGGTTTTCAAGCGTATTTAAACTGGTTCTGTATTCATACTCTGATATTAAATTTTTTTCTAATAGCGATTCCTGAGTGTTATGTGTCATAAGGTATAATTCATAATTAGCGCGCGTTCTTCTGACAACCGCCTGCTGCTGAGTTCTCCTCAGCCTGATAACGTCAGTGTTCAGCTCCGCCAATATCTGTCCGGCTCTTACCTCATCGTTATCATTAACATATATTCTTTCGACCTTGCCTGTCATTTGGGACAGCACCCTGACTGTCGCCAGGGGATTTATCGTGCCGCTTGACGTAACCGTGCGTTCAAGCGATCCTTTGCGTATATTGGTAAAATCATAACTGACTGTTCCCGCGCTGCCGCCTGAACATTCAATAAAATTAAACGCGGAGCACGCGCTTAAAATTAAAATAAAAATAAATAAGACAAAAAGATTAAGATAGCGGATTTTCATTTGAGTCTCCATTTCTACGCGGTTTCTTCTTTCGCTTTGGATTTATACCGCGCGAAAAGCTCCGCGATGCTGTGAATATTTAATTTTCTGTACAGATTCTGCTGATGATATAAAACAGTGCCGTAGCTTATTTTTAGCACATAACCGATTTCTTTGGGCGATGTTCCGTTTAAAAGCATTGTAAAAATCTCCTGCTCACGCGGCGTCAGATCGAGGCTTTCTTTGGCGCTGATCGCCTCAGTTTCCGCTAAAGGCCGCGAAAATTCTTCCATGTCCCGCAGGTATAAGCCGTCTGTCCAGTCCGCCTCAAAAAGCCTTTTTTGAATAAAGGGCATGAATATCAGGCATAAGCAGACAAGAACAAGAACAACCGCGAACGCTAAAAACCTGTTGGACTCCTCAAAGTAATTAAAATAAAAGGAAAAAATTCCTGAAATAACCAAATACTGAATAAAAAAAACAAGACAGTAAAGCCTGAACATTTTTAGCGACTTGCTTTGTTTAATCGCTCCCGCGCACATATAACAGATTATTATATAACCGAGGCTGTCTCCAAGCCCGTAGATAAGCGAACCTGAAATAACCGCGGCCTGAGTCTCAAACAACAGGGCGCCAAGCCCGAACATTGTAAAAGCTAAAAACATAAGCCAAATATACAGCGCGCTTCTTCCTATTAATAATTGAATGATGAATAAAATCGCGACAGATATAATCGCGCCAAGCCCGAACGCGAAAGCGGAAACGCCGCTTTCGGACCATTCGATATAATTGCTCATGCACATTATCATATAGTGAACAACGCCAAGGCCAATCACAAAAGGAGCGCCTGAGCCTTTGCCGTCGCTGTCGGTGTTCATCGCGCGCGAATTTTTTAATTTATCCTTGATAAATCCCGCCGCGCGAAAAACAATTACAATAATCACCGCCATTTTTACAGCTTCCGCCCATGAGTTTCCGGCGGCGTGAAAATCGGGAAGCAGATTCCAGGAGGCGTAATAAAATCCGTAATAAAGCTGAATTAATGTCATGCCGGCAAGACGTTCAACATTATTTAACGCAAAACAAAAAAGATAAAAAGAGCAGGCGGCGCAAACCCCGCTGAAAAATTTAAAAGCCATGTAAAGAGCGAACTGAAAAAAGCCCATTTGAATGAAAAACAAAGAAATCGTAATGGAAGCTGAAACAATTACTGATATCTTAAGCAATGGTATTATAAGGTTTTTTGGCATAAAGCTTAAAATGAGCCAGCTGAAAGCCAATATAACAAACATTAACTCATTGGAAGCGAATCCTGTAATGGCGATGCTGTGATCGTAGTAACGCAGGTTTCCCATTATAACGGAAGCGGGAAAAACAAGCGCTATGGGCAATAACCCGATTCTTATATTGCGAAACGATAATTCATCCCGGGTCTTAAAAAGATTCTTTATTGTTACGCTAAACTTATTTCGCAATCCTTACGCTCCCGTTATTCTGACAGCGTGAACTTTTATATGCGTTATTCCCCGGTTGATTTTCACCTCCCCGTAAATCTCAACCCTGTTGTATACGTTGACAAAATTTCCCCGCCATTCCTTATTGCCGATTTCAAGAACTATATCTCCCGCGCTGTCGCGGAAAAGGTATCTGTTTTTTTGCTGCAGCGAACTTATTATATTTCCGCTTAATACGACAAATGAATCATGAGGCAGACTTACCGCTTCCAATACTGACGCGGTTTGAGTTACAGTAACAGGCTGCCCCGGCAGACGAATCACTCTTCCTGTTCCTGATATCGCGCGGACTTTTATGTGCATCTGCCCGCGGTTAATTTTTACCTCTCCGTAAATCTCAACCCTGTCCGAAGCGTCAACCGACAATCCGCGCCATTCTTTTGGTCCTATATCAACAGGAATATCTCCTGTCGCGTCGCGAAACGTGTATTGACTGCCGCCCGGAAGCATATTGATAATGTTACCATTTAAAGCTACCCATGAATCCTGCGGCAGGCTTCTCGCCTGCGTAACTGAAATAAAACGGCTGTTCATAATTGTCAGAGCGTCATTGCCCGATCCGACAAAACCCTGTCCATATAAAAAAGCGGCAGGCAGCAGAAATAAAAGGCTTAATATTAATCTTCTCATATAAACACCTTTTTATTTTATCAGGAACCTTGTTTGGGCTTTCACCCAAACAAGATCGTTAATTATGATCCCAAGGCTCACTGATGAATCTATCATATTTTCCTGATAAATTTTACATGAACTTCCGGCATGTAGCTGTTTTTAGGCCAGCGGACTTCACCGTAGATTTCTATGGTATCGGATGTTGAGATAGTGACTCCCTGAAACCATAAAGTCTGCCATTCTTTGTTTCCGATTTTTACTATTACATCGCCTGAGGAATCGCGGAAAATATATTTGTCTTTTCCGCCGTAAAACTGGACAATGGTTCCCTGTAAAACAATCGGCATTTTATTACCGTATGACCACGCCTGAACTACAGAAACTGTCTGTAATCCAAAACCATATTGCCCGGGAATAATTACCTGCCCGGGTACAGTTTGCCCCGGAAAAATCTGACCGGGAATTATCTGACCAGGAATTATCTGCCCGGGAATTTGCTGCCCCATGAACTGAGCGAAAACGCTTCCCGCCGAAAGAAACAGAACCAGACAGAACCCTAAAACAATTGTACACTTTTTCATAAGTATACCTCCTAAATTGATTCGCGCGTTCAAAACACGCGTTTAAGTAAAATATACGCCCGAAAAAACCCAATGCCAACCTATAAAACCTTATAGGTCAGGCGGTTTTTGGCTGTAAGACCTTATGGGAATGTAAATTTTTTTGGTATTTTAATCGCGACTGTTCATGTGGAAAAAGTGACTGTCACCTTTTCCACTTTTCCACATCTTTTTATCTCATTGTCCAGCCAAGCGCCAAGTCTGGCTTAAAATATATTGGAGAACCATCACCATAAAAAACCCAACCAAAATCAAAACCGGTATAAGCGCCTAAGCGGAAATATAGACCTGATTTTGCTATGAATTTATAACCGATATTTACACCGACTGGAATAGAGATGCCTTTATAATACCCATAAATTGGCATATTTTGATTATGACCAGTATTTATCCATTGAGAACCATTCCACTGACTACCAGTACTTACCCATTGAGAACTATAATCTACAATTCCCCATGCATTAAAAGATGAAATTCCTAATCCACCGCCAAGATAGAACGCTCCAATCCGACCGTGCCATAAACCATTGAATGTGAGCAAAGCTCCAAAACCGCCGGACGGAAACATTAAGTTTATTTCAGTATTGAACCTGCCTCTTCCTAGCTCAAAATTAACCCCTAATCCGGAAGCTCCCTGCCAAAGGTAACCTAAAGCTCCTCCGGCGTTGGCGTTAATGCCAAAAATAAATTTATTTTGATCTATCGCCGTATTCGCCGGTTCAGCGGTTTGTGTTATTCGCTGCTCAGGCGCCAGAGCTGTATTTATGACTTCAATCATTCCATTTTCAAACCTAATAGAAATGACATCAGCGGCGGGGACGCTGTAAGTTGGTCCTTCCAAAAGATCAAAACGCTTATATTTGATTTCCGTCTGGGATATTTCCATAACCTTTGTCTCAAGAATGTTCCCGTTTTTCATGATAATCAGATCCTGTGCCGCGACAGAACATAATCCAACTACTAATAATAGTACCGTAACGCAAAACCTCTTCATAAATAACTCCTTAATTTTGTGTAAATCTTATACTTCTATATTCTATAGAAGTATAAGATTATGGTCAAGCGCTATGAAAAAAGATTCAATTAAATTAGTTATCGCCTTATGGATGAAAAAAATCTAAAAAGAATTTTAGGGGAAAATATCAAGTTTTTTCGCTTAAGAAGGCAGTTTTCACAGGCAGAATTAGCCGAAAAAGCCAATATTTCTGTGACATTTTTATCAAATATTGAACGCGGTAATAATTATCCGCAGGCGGGAACAATTAGTAGTATCTCTAACGCGCTTGGGATGGAAGTTTGGGAATTATTCAAAAACGACGACGCTTTTAATGAGCAAAACGCCATAATCGATCGCGTTTCTGAGGATTTCATCAAACATGTGACTATCGCTCTTGAAACTGTTCATAAAAAATATAAAACTAATTAATTCGAATTAAAAAATCTTCGGGGATCGGGGCGATTATCTCGCGTTCTAAAAATTCCAGCTTCCACGCGTGTAAATAAAAATCCGCTGTGTTTTTTGTATTCACGGATTTTCCGCTATCTGTTATTTTTTTTCCTCCGTATTTTATATCACCCGCGAGAGGATGTCCGCGGAAAGCGGCTTGAGATCGAATCTGATGAGTGCGCCCTGTAATTATTTGCGCGCTAATAAGACTTAAACCGCCAGCGGAAATCACCGGTTTAATTTTTGTGACAGCTTTTTTGCTTAGCTTAGAATCGACGACAAAAGTTTTTTTCCTGTCTTTGTCGCGGTAAAGCTCATCCTGCCATGTTTCCTCATTTTTTATTATTCCCTCAACAACCGCGAGGTATGTTTTTTTGACTTTTCTTTCGCGTAAAAGAGAACTAAAAAGACGCGCGCCTTCAAGAGTTTTTGAGAAAACGACAATACCGCTTGATGGTTTATCCAGCCTGTGAAGTGGACCGCTTTTAAATGACAAAGACTCTGACATTTTTCCTTTTAAATATTCGCGTACTTGAATTTCGAGGCTGTCAGTCCCATGAACGGAAATGCCCTTGGGTTTATTCACAGCGAGCAGATTATCATCCTGCCATAAAATTAAATTATCTGGTAATAAAATTTTTTTCGGATTAAACTGTTTTTTTATATGGGATTCATCGCTTTTAATTTTACCGATTTTTATGTTTGGAATTGTAATTATTACGCCATTTTCCACGCGATCCCGCGCTTTTCCGGGTTTTCCATCTAATAAAATGAGTTTCTGGCGCAGTAATTTATGTATTAAAGGCAATGGAAGATCGCTAAGCGCTTTTCGAAGAATCCTGTCAAGTCTTCGTCCGCTGTCGTTTTCTCCGGCAATTAACTCCATAGTTTTATTTTAGCCTTGTATCCATTAGAATAGGAAGAGGCACTGTCATGTGGTGCCGACACATGTGGCGCGGGCAGCACGCTGACACACTGGCGGCACTATCGCGAGTATTGACAAAATCCTCACTTTTTTAGAATATATAACAATGACTGCGGTTGGAGCCTTAAAGTCTCTAATAGAAAATAAGTTATTTCTATCCACTTTTACCGCTTTAATCGCCGCCCAATTTTTAAAAATGGTTTTTTACCTGATTACAACAAAAAGCAGAAAGAAATGGGACGCGATCGAAACTATGATTTGGCGCACAGGCGGGATGCCCTCAAGCCATTCAGCGCTTGTGTGCGCCTTAGCGACATCAGCCGGGTTAAGCGAAACTGCCGATGTTAATTTTTTTATCTTGTGCCTAGTTTTCGCGCTTGTGGTTCTTCGCGATTCAGTAGGGGTCAGAAGAGCAGCCGGCTTACAGGCGAAAACATTAAACATGCTCGGAAAACAATCGGCGAAATTGACAGGTCTTGAATTTCGTCCTGTTAAGGAAATTCAAGGACATACTCCGCTTGAGATTTTGGTCGGATCCTTACTTGGAATTTTAGTAGCAGTTATCTTTAACTTTTTTTAGGCTTTTGATATGGCCCTTCTTCGCGTTCTGCTAATCATTTTAATAACCTTCGCCGCGGCGGCTTCACTTTTTTATTTTGGCTCGTTAATGGGATACGAGGAATTCGCGGGCGGGTACGCGGTGCTTGTCTTCGATGAGTCCGCGGATGAAAAGGCGATTCTTTCACTTCTTAAAGAAGACGATTATTATTTTGAGGGAGAGCCTGTATGCGAGTCCGGACAATGGGTTTTTCTGGATGAGTTTGATTCTGTAAACGCGATCGCTCTTGATAAATATTTTGACAGAATTTTTTCTTTTGATCCGCGCTATGACAGCTATGCCGAAACTTTAAGAAGCGTTTTTGTAAGAAACGGAAGCCGTTATATTTACGCGCCTTTAAAAGCCGGAAGCTGGGATACAAGGACTCTTGATGACTATTTTAACAGTACGTTAAACGGCGTTGAGTTCTCCCGCGAGTATTACGGAATCGGAAGACCTTTGAATTTTTACTTTTTCGCGTACGCCGCCGCATCCGCTTTGTTTTTAATTATCTTTTTAATCTATAAAATATCCAGCGTAAGAAAAAAAACGCGCGGGAAGCCGCCGTTAATCTTAATATTTATCCCGGTTTTTTCTTCTCTGTCTTTTTTCGGGGCTTCAGGAATCGGCGCCGCGGCTTTAATGCTCGCTTTTTTTACCCTGTTTAACGAACCTTTAAACGATATTTTCGCGCTTAAAAAACCTTTATCATTCAAGGAAATTATAAAAAATATTATTTTGCCGTATAAATTCCGCTGGCTTTCTATTCCGGCGTTCGCCGCCGCCGCCTTTGTTATTTCGCGTTACTCGGGATTAGAGCCCTCCTTTTTTCTCGCTGTTTTCGCGGCGGGGGCTTTAATTTTTATCATATCCAAAATAATTTTTTCCAATGTTAAAGCCAAACATAAAAGATTTTCCCCGATATTGATTATCAAACAACGCTTAAACCCCGATTTATCGTTTTCGCTTTTTATGCTGCCATATACCGCGGCGGCTTTCGCGGTTTTAATATTCGCGCCTTTAATACCGTCATCTTACGATACTGACAACCGGTTTGAGACATTCATAAGCGAGCCGGATTATTACGCGCATATCAGAAATCAGGTTTATTTTTCGACAAGGCGGATGGGCGTGTCTTCCGAAGCGTTTCCTGATTTTTTCTTTGACGCGGACGGTCTTCCCTCTATGAGTTTTGAGGATCATTCTATGGATATGCCAGCTGGAAGGGATCGATCCATCAATATAAATGATTATCCTGATTTTCCGCTTAGCGATCTTATGGAATTTTTCCAAAATGTCAATACAGGAGAAACAAATAACGCGCCGCGGTACAGCGGATACGCTCATATATACTCCATGCTTGTTCTGTTACTGTTTGTTCTGCCTGTTTTATTCGCGAAACGAAACAAAAAACAGATTATAAAAATAAAGCCTGAAAACTTAAAAAGAAGCATAAAAAGAGAAACGTTAAGGGGTAAACTCCGCTTGCTGGGTATTACCCAGAACAAGAAACTAATGTATAATGACAAACAATTGTCACGAATTCAAAAGGACGCGTAAATGCTTAAAATATATTCATTTCCAAGGGGAGGGCTTCAGTATACTGACGCGTCCGCGCCTGTTAAATCTCCCGCTGTAAACGCTTATTTACCGACTCTTTCCGTTATTCCTCTTGGCAATAAAATTTCACGCGTCAATCCTGTAGTTTCCGTAGGCGAGGTTGTCCGCGAAGGCATGCTGATAGGAAGAGCGTCCGGCGAGGGCAGCGTAAACGCTCACGCGACGGTTCCCGGCAGGGTTATCCGCAAAGTGACATGGAAGGATAAATACAATAACGACTACGACGCGCTTGTAATAAAAATGGAAGGCGCTTTTGAAAAACTCGGCAAAAAAGAAGAAGCGCTTTTATGGAGCGGACTAAACGGCTATGATATTCAGCGCGTTATTTCCGATTTCGGCATTGTCGAAATGGAAAACACAGAAAAGCCGTTAGCTGAAATGATCTCCAAAAGCAGGAGAGAAAGCGAGAAACTTACCCTTGTTGTGCGCTGTGTTTTTGACGACCCCTGGCTTGTTTCAGATTACGCGCTTTGCAAAGACAGAATGAAAGCGGTTATCGAGGGAGCCGCCATTGTCGCTAAGGCTTGTTTTAAGGTTTCAAATATTATTTTCGCTGTTTCTCACCGCGAAAAAGAATTAGGAGACGAGCTTTTAAAAGAAGCCGCGAGGTATGATATTCCTTCTTTTCTTGTTTTAACAGGTTCCAATTATCCGCAGCGAAAAACAAGGGAACTTGAGATCGCTCTTAGGGCTTATGAAAAAAAAGCAGGAATGGATCTTGGCTCCTTTTTAATTTTAGGACCGAGCGTTCTTGCCGCCGCTTATGACGCTGTGATATATAAAAAACCGGTATTGGATCGTTATGTCGCTGTCGGAGGAACCGCTGTAAAAAATCCTCAGATAATGAAAGTCAGAATCGGAACCAGAATAGGAGAAGTGATTGACCAATGCGGCGGTTTCGCGGCAACCCCTCAGAGAATTGTGACAGGCTCTCCTCTGTACGGAAAAGATGTCGTTTACCTTGACGAGCCTGTAGGAAAAACATGTTACGCGATTGTCGCGATGTCAAAGTCGCAGGCTGTAATTCACAAGCAGCAAAATTGCATCAACTGCGGCGAATGCAGGTCTGTATGCCCTGTAGGGCTTGATCCTCAGATGATTTATAAACGCATTCAAATATTCGAGAATGTAAGCACCCAGATTGAGAATTGCCGGGGATGCGGCTGCTGCAAAATTATATGTCCGTCCGGCCTTCCGCTTCTTGAAAGCATTCTTGACGAAAAATTAAAACGCGGCAGACAGGGCGCTGCGGGCGTTTACGCGGGCGCGGTCACGGAGGCAAGAAGTGTCTGATCAAAACGCGATTTTTACGCATAAACCTCAGATTAATCTTTCCTGTCCAAGTTCAGGCAGAATGTGGATTATTTTTTGCTGCGCGTTAGCGTGCGTTATTCAATCAGCGCTAAATGACGGCGGAAGATCGATAGTTCTCGCTGTAACCGCGCTGTTAACCGCCCTTATAACGGAATTTTTCTTCACGTTCCGGAAATACGGGGCGCGAAAAATTTTAGACGGAAGCACATCGGCGACAGCGATGATTCTTGTAATGATTCTTCCAAACTTTACAAGTCCTTTTCATGTAGTAGTCGCTTCTATATTCGCGATAGCTGTCGTTAAATACAGTTTCGGCGGTCTTGGATCGAACTGGTTTAACCCGGCTCTTGGAGGATGGCTTTTAATTCGTTTCTCATGGCCTGAGGGTTTTGTTCAGGCGCTTGGGGATTTTTCCGTTTCCGATTACGCGTCAGCGGGTAACGCGAGCGCGGCGGGCGGAGCTGTAACGGAATTTTTAAACAATACAATTTTATCTGTAGCTGGCGTACAGCTTCCCGCCGGCTATATCGATCTGCTTTTTTATAGCGGCCAGGGTTTAATTACTGACAGAGGGCTTTTTATTTTATTAATCGGCACAATATTAATTACCGCGATCGGAATCAACAAAACATGGATACCAATA
>JGI24695J34938_10001070_pt1 | contig 24748 bp, 21 predicted proteins | sample TergutCo191P3_FD_34938 | JGI IMG/M metagenome (IMG submission 34938)
GTTAAGCATTTGCCGGAAGCGTCCGAAAGCATACCCGCTTTCGGCGAAATCCGCTTCGGTTCCTGCCATTTGCAGACATATCGAATCGCTGATAAAGCGATACATGCGCCAAAACTCGCCTTCGCCGTCAACAAACCAAAGTTCTCCGCTATCCGTCGGGATTAACTCTAGAGCTTCTCTGTGACTGCCGGCAGATTTCTTAAGCCAATTAGTGACAGCGGCGATATTACTCATTAATTGGTCAGGTTTGACAAAAACTTTTTTATTGATTTTTTGTAAAATATATGAATTTGCCGTTTCATCAACGACGAGATAAGTTTGATTAATATGCCCAAGCCCGTAAGGGGTGCAAAAAATCGGTTTGGAATCGGTTTTAAAATGCAATATCTGCTTGATTATCATATTGTCCGCCATAATAATTGTCCGCCTTTCAATTCGGCGCGGAAGCTCTTTCCGTCACCGTCATAGACCATTGTACTTTGTGGTTCGTAAGAATTATTACAAATCGCATAGCGCCCGCTTTCGGGATAGGCATGAACATCGACAAGCGGATTATCCGAAAACCATATTTTCCGCACCGTCTCTTGTCCTGTACAAAAAAGCACGGCACGGTGGAACAAGCGGGCATTTATCGGATTATACGGCAAACCGCCGAAGTAAACAGTCCGCCCGCCATAGTACGAATTGGCCGCCATTTGGATTTCTTTATCCCGACACACTAAAACATCACATCCGGGCAAAGCATAAATACCCTTCGCCCCTTCGCCGAAGTCTATGACACTTGTGTCATTTCCTAATTCAGCCGTAATAAAATGCGCTTTTTCATCCCAATTATACTTGTCATAACCAAGCGTAAAGCCATTTTCTTTTTCTACTCCCAGTGCTGACGCAAGACTTAATGTCCGCCCCTGCCACTGATGCCCCGATGGCTCCCCGACGCCGATAAAACCGCCGCCCTCGGCAATAAATGCCCGAATAGCACTGACAATTCGCTCATCGCGCCAATAAATCCCGCCTGTATGTGCGGTATCGGCGTCACCGACATTGATAATGACGTCGAAATCACTAAGCATGTCCGGGTTTTGCAGAATATCATCAAAGCTGATAAAACTCACATCATACGGCGCCCCCGAAAGGATTTCGATAACCCCTGCATAGCTATAGTTTTGCTTCTGATAAAGGGCATGGTGAACCATATGGCAACCCCATGAACGCATTTTCCCAAAGCAGTTAAGAACCGCGGCCCGCGCAAAGCAAAAAGGTTTCGTTCCTTTAACATATCCATAAAACTCGCGAAATTCATCACATACATTCGCGATATAATCAACAAAATCAGGAAATTTAAGCGCCAGTTTCAAATAACCGCCATAACCGATTCGGTCAATCGGGTTACGCATAATCGCCCGTCTGGCAGTAATCCAGTTTTCCATTCCTTCACGAACAGGATCACCGCCGACGCAGAAGGTATCGGGGAAAAAATAAGGTAAAAACCGCCCTTCCGTATATCTAACTCCCTTTACATCACTAATCAGCCGCAGAGTCGAGCCGTTTCCGACACTGCCAACCAACGCGTCAAGACCGATTGACGCAAACTCCTCCATAAACGGTTCCGTACCAATGAAATGGTCGCCTAAAAACATCATTGCTTCTTTACCGTACTCATGGCAAATATCAACCATTTGCTTCGCCAAAGCCGCCACTTCACGGCGCTGGAAAACCATGAAATCCTTATATTCCTTAGTCGGGACACGATACTGATTATTGTAATAACCTTGGTCGATAATATATTCGGCACGGAAAGGGTAGCCCGCTTCTTTTTCGAACTGCTCTAAGATATAGGGGCTGACCGACGCGGAGTAACCGTACCAGTCAACATATTTTTCCCGCTTAAGTTCGTCGAATACTAATGTAAACTGGTGGAAAAATGTTGTGAAGCGGACGACATCAACATGTTTATTCGCTTCCAAAAAATCACGTAAACGTTTGAACGAAAATTCCTTTGTTTTCGGTTGGCGGACATCGAAGGTGATTTGCGGTTCGAAATCCTGCCAGTTGTTGACGACAGCATTATACATATGAACGGGATCCCATATCAGATATGCGAGAAAACTGACCGTGTATTCATGATATTTTTTTACTTTATTAATCTTAACCTGACCCAATTCAGCTTCATATTCCCATTCATTAATCGGTACTAAAGTACCATCAGTGCGGTCAATAACTTCCCACCACCGCTTAATATCGTCACGCTCATTAATCTTCATCAATTGATCGCTAATCCCTTTGAGCAAAGGGATTAAGAGGGTTTCACCTGTAGCGGTATGAAAATCGGTCATCAAATAGCATTGCTGAACTTCGTCGGGATTAGCTTTCGCCCAAGCATTATCTTTACGAGTGGTATAATATGTGGCGTAAATTTTGGCGCCGCTTTCATGAAGCTCCTGCGGAAACTCGGTTCCGTCGCAATCACGAAGCGCATCGCCCCCCCATTTTTCAAGAATTTCCAATGTTTGCGGAATGACATCCATGTCAGTCGGAATCGTAACCCGCCCTTTATTTTTATTCATCTCATTAATGAACCTTTCTTTTAACCTTTAACTCCGCCTGCTCCGACACCCTGAATAAGGTATCGCTGACCGACCGCAAATGNCGCGATCGTCGGAATTAAGACAATGACAAGGGCGGCGAACAAAGCACCCCAATCTGTGCGGTAGCCAATCCGAACATAAAGATCGGCAATCCCAATCGATAGCGTCATTTTCTTCGGATCGGTTAACATAACTAATGCAAGTGGATAATCATTCCAGATTGCCATCGCCGACAGCATACAAACCGTCATGATTCCCGGTTTCGCCATCGGGAAGATGATTTGCGTGAGAATACGGAAATTTCCGCATCCGTCGATTCGGGCGGCTTCTTCATAATCAATCGGGATTGTTTTCATAAAACCAACCATTAAGAAAATGGAGAACGAAAACTGCGTGACCGCGATCAGAATCGCATAAGGGATTATTTTATTAGTCATGCCCAAACTTCTCATCTGCATGAACAACGGTGTCATAATATAATTGCCTTTGATAAAAATTCCCGCCATAAAAACGGCAAGGATCAGTGACGAGCCGAAAAATTTATATCGTGCCAGCACATATGAGCAAGGGATAACGCAAATGACCACAACGGTCAAGAGGACAATAACCGATAAAATCGAGTTCGCGAAATTGATCGGAATATTCGTTGCTTCGAAAGCGCGCGCATAGTTTTCGATTTCGAAACCTTGCGGAATCGAGTAGGGGTTCTCCATAAACTCTGAATTAGATTTAAGTGACGCAAAGACATTCCAAAGCACGGGGTAAAGTGACACTACCGTCACTGATAATAAGAAAAGACGCGACAGCCATCTTAAGGTAATAGTTTTAGCGTTAATACGATCCATATTTTATCCTTTCTATGCTCCCAATCATTCTCGCTTACGCTCAGGATGACATAAACCTAATCTATTTTTTCATTCCGATTTGTTACGAAGCGTGAATAAGCCGCCAAACCTATTGCCAATGCCAAAGTAAATGCCGTGATCGCCATTGCATAACCATACTCACCATTCGTTATGCCTTGCTTATATATGTAGGAAAGCAAGACTGTCGAAGCACCATTAGGGCCGCCGCCTGTCATAACCGAGGATAATGTAAAGCTTGCGTCTAAAATGCCGGAAACAGAGAAGATAAATGTGATTCCGACGATATTTTTAATCAGCGGTAAAGTAATGCTGAATAGTTTTCGAAAAGGGCCTGCCCCGTCAATCGAAGCGGCTTCATATATTTCGGCGGAGATACCGTCAATCGCCGCGATATGCATAACCATGAAATAACCTGCCGATTGCCAGATAAAAGCCGCGGCAATCGTCCATAAAGCGGTTTTGGGATCACCCATCCAAGGATGATTTGCCAGATCCTCAAATCCTAAAGCACCCAAAATACCATTCAATAAACCGAAACGGGGATGAAAGACAAAAGAGAAAATGATACTGATAACCGAAAGCGACAGCATACTGGGGAAGAAGAAAATCGTCCGATAAAAACCGCGCTCCTTTAACTTTGACTGAGTGACCATAAAAGCCAGTAAGAGTGAACAGGAGATTGTAATAATCGGCGCCGCTGCCAGAAGTTTTAGGGTGTTTTGTAACGCTTGGACGAAGCGCTTATCTTTGAACATCGATGTGTAATTCTTAAAACCGATATATTCGGCGTCGAAATAACTTAATGCCCTTGCGTTGGTCAAAGAAAGCCACATAACCTGAATAGTCGGCCAAATAATGAAATAAAACGTTAAGATGATAGCGGGAAGCATACATGCTAAGATGAATAACCAAGGTGTTTTTCTGAATTTACTTTTCACCGTCACTCCCATCCGTGCTTTTGCACAATCCTACGGGTTAAGCAGGCACCCTGTCGAATATCGGGCGCCTGCTTTGATAGTTTAAGTTGCCGATTAGTGACCGTCAGCCATTGCCTGATAAGCATCATCGATATTCTTAGCCCATTCGGCGGCGGTCATTCTTCCTGACATAACATCGGAAAGAGGTTCAAAGATTTCATCACTATAGATAACTCTGGTTCCTTCGGGAGGAGCCGCAAAACCTTGAATCATGCCTGCTGCGCCGGGTTCTGTATAAGCGCCGTACATTCCGAAAGTATCGGGCGTAAGGTATGGTTCAACTAAGTCAAGGGCATTCGTGGTCGCCATAACAGCGCCGCCGTTTAATCTGGCATATGCCTCAACGGCTTTATCGGTATAGAGGAAGCGTAAGAATAATTTCGCTCCTTCAGGGTTAGCACATGCCGCAGGGATCGAGAACTGCTCAACACCTGAGAAAACATAGCGGGTATCGCCTGATTTCATAACAGGGGGAGGGGTTAAGCCGAATTGATAGCCTGCGGCTCTGTCAGCGTCCGCCATTTCGCCTTCCATCCACGTTCCGTTAGGGATGAATAAAGCTTCGTTCATCATTTGGGCAGCTTGTGAATCAGTATGGTTAAGAGCTACCGTACCGGGCATTAAATAACCGCCTGAGTAAATTTTGGCAAAGTTCTCAAGGACTGCTAATGAACGTGAATCTGACCAAATACCCGGGGTAAAATCTTCAATTTGAGAATAATCATTGCCGAGATGGGACGCAAGGGCAGGGAAAAGAACACTTTCAATATATCCCGGGTAAATGCCCTGATATGTGAATAATGACATTCCTTCTGCTTTAGCTTTGTCGCCAAGGTCAAAGAAATCATCCCACGTTACGGGTACGCTCCAGCCTTTTTCGGCAAAGAGATTTTTGTTGTAAATAAGACCCATCGGGCTCACATTACCCGGTGCTAAGAAAATTTTGCCATCCCCGTAAGGTGAGCATTTGTAACTGTCAAGGAAACCGTCGATGATTTTGTTCTTTAAGGCGGCGTCCGTATCGAACTGCGGTCCGTTAAATACATCGGTCAAATCCAAAAGACCGCGGTCTTTGATTAAAGCGGCAACGATACCTGTCTGGTCATTGTCGTTTAAGTTGAGGAAATCAGGGGGATTTCCGGCGACGATTTCAGGGCGGATGATATCGCCGATGTTAGGGCTGATTTGCATATTAACTGTGTAACCTGTTTCCGCTTCGAACAGACCAACGACTTCATCCCAGAAATCACGTCCGTAGCCGCCTTCGAAGATAGCGATGTTAAGGACTAAGTTTTCTTCGGCGCCGCCACCTGAATTGCCGGCGGGAGCTGTCGTCGTTGTATTGCTGTCGGTTGTGGTATTTGTGGTCGTATTATTACTGCTGTTGCTTGTGTCATTGTTGTTATTGTTGCCGCCGCAACCGGCGAGAACAAGAGTTGTAACCAATAAAAGACTGATTAACTTTTTCATTTTTTTCCTCCTTTGGAAATGAAATTATTGCTTATAGACAAATTGTACATATTATTGTGTCAAATTGCCATAGATTTGATTGTTTTATACATGGACTATATTGACATTCTATTTTTTTATTGTTAATATTAAATCTAGCACAGCAATCTTCCGCCCGCATACCTGCAAATTTTTCCAACCAATTTTTTACAGGAGAAACAAATGCGCCTAGAAACCTATCTACGCAGTTTCAGTGTCAGAACCCGCCTTTTAGCGGCGCTCCTATTCGTCTCGATTATCCCCGCCGTCTCGATCGGCGCATACGCATACAATACCTATCTTCATTCCATCACCGAAAAGCTGACCGACTCCTATATCCACGCCATCAATCAAATGAATGTCTCCCTAACGCTTGAACTGGAACGTTACAAAAATTTCCTCGACGACGTTTCCGTTTCGGAGGAAGTTCAGGAATTAATGAATGAAAATCGCGGCGGCGCTCCGCTGAGAAGAGCCGTTGATGCGATTATTCCCGATAAAAGCGGATATTTCCGCGCTTTGCGAGTAATTGACCGAAATGGTCAACTGCTTTATGATACAGGGTTTGCCGGTATTTATACGATGAGCGAACACCAAAACCTGCTTAAGGTCACAGAGGATGCATCACCGCAGGTTAGTTTGAGTAATGTTTCCGCGTCCTCGACAGGAAGCTTGGTAATTGGGCGCAAAATATATCTTTTTCCGTCAGGGTTTGAGCATATCGGTTATATTTTCGTTTTTTTCAGTAATACATTACTTAACCGCAATATTTTAAACGATAATTCATTAGGCGATGGTAAAGTGGTATTGCTTTCGGAAGACGGAATTGTATTAGCAGGAAATACCCGTAATCCTGTCGCGTATTTTGAACAGGATTTGTTTCAACGGATGCTTGAATCCAATAAAGCGGGCGAAAAATCCTTTTTAGTCGATATCGACGGCGTTCGCTCGTTAATTGTCTTTAGCCACAATATTAACTACAGTTCTTATTTAGTCGCCATCATCCCGATGTCTTTTATTAATGAAGCGGCGGCGCAAACAGGGCGGAACCTTTCCTTAAGCGTGGCTCTTGCGGCGATTGTGAGCGTGGCTCTTTCATTAATAATTTATCAAAGCGTCAACGGACCGATCCATAATATCATCCACAAAATTCAGGCAAAAGACAAAAGTAAGAAAGATAGCCTTCCTGATGAAAGCGCTGATGAAATCGGCTTTCTCGCCCGAACAATCGATCTTTACACAAGCGACCTTGAAGAAATGACGAAAATGCGGATCATTGACCAGCGCAGGAAGCGCGAACTTGAACTTGAAGCCCTCCAATATCAAATCAATCCGCATTTCGTTTTTAATACCCTTAATTCGCTTCGTTGGGTCGCGGTGATGGGGAATGCGCCGATCCAAGTAAGTGACGGGCTTAAGTCGCTTTCGCAGTTAATGCGTAGTGTTCTGCTAAATAATGATGAAATGGTTAGCTTAAGGGAAGAATTGGCTAATCTTTCGCATTATTTTATCATCCAGAAAATCAGGTATGCCGATTGTTTCGAAGTCATTAATGAAGTTGATGAGACGGTTATGGAAAGTTTGATTCCGCGGTTTATTTTACAACCGCTCGCGGAAAATGCGGTACTGCATGGTACTGAGGGCGGGACGGTTAATATTAAGATAACACTTCGCTGTGTTAGAACGGCGGGCGGGGTTTTGATGGAAATCATCGACAATGGGCGCGGTTTCGATCCTTTGAAAATAAAAGATTTATCCGCGGGGCGCTTTTCAGGTATCGGTTTGAACAATGTTAATGAGCGTTTGAAGCTATATTTCGGTGATAATCATGGACTGGAGATTATTTCAAGCCAAGGCGAGGGGACGACATGCCGCGTTTTCGTTCCAGGTAAAGGAGAATCAGATGTATAAGGTTTTATTTGCGGAAGATGAAGCTATTATGCGGAAAGCCTTTCATCAAATGCTTGATTGGGACAGTACGGAATTCGATTTAGCGGCCGTCGTCTCAAACGGGCAAGAGGCGCTTTCATATCTTGTTGAAAACCATGTTGATATCGTAATTACCGATCTTCTGATGCCTGTGATGACGGGAATTGAGTTAATTCAGGCTTTAAAAGCCCGGGATTTTAACGGGATTATTATTGTGCTTAGTAATTATGCGGATTTCAATCTCGTTAGGCAGGCACTAACGCAGGGCGCGTCCGATTATGTCCTGAAACTTGATATAGATGGTGATGTTTTGCTTACTCATTTAAATACTGCCGCCGCGCAGTTAAGGAATGGGGATATTGATTATCTTAAGGAGTTAGAAAAGTATAAGAGCTGCAAAAAAGAAGTTCTTGATGTCCTTCGGTATTTGAATCTTCATTATACGGAAAAGTTAAGCTTGGATGATATCGCCAATGCGGTTAATTTAAACCGCAGTTATATCTGCCGTATTTTTAAACAGGAAACAGGGCAATCGATGTTTAATTATCTCAACGACCTGCGCATGAAAAAAGCCGGGGAAATAATTGAAGAAGGAAATGTCTATATCCGTGAAGTAGCCGCGTTAGTAGGATTCGACGATCCGTTTTATTTCGCGCGGGTTTTTAAGAAATACTATCAGGTCACGCCAACGGAGTACCGGCGGGAGAAGATTTAGGGAATATTGCCGGCTTTACTTAATTTCCGCCAAGTAAATATTCACGCGGCTTTGTATAATATCCGCAACTTCCTCGGCGGTTTTCTGACCGGCGAAATAGAAGTCGGCTTCTCCTAATATTATATCCATAACTCCGCTATCAATCTTATATTCATGAGTTTCCAGCGAGTAGATGAGTTCGATAATCTTATCTGTTTCCTCGTTTGTTAAAGCAGGGTCGAAAGTAACGGTAATACCATCATATGTTCTGGTATATCTCTCCTCCGTTGATATTGTAAGCGCTTCCGCCATTTTATTAAGAGCTTCCTTATGAACAGGAAATCCAACCATTTTTCCGCTACTCACATTTAACATATGATTAACCCCCGAAAATTGAAAATCTGTCAAAATCCCTTTCACATACTCCCATGCGCCGTCCTTAACCGCGGAATTAGCGGAAATGGCCATCCGAAAATGTAAAGTAGCATAAGACCCTGCGGTACCGTTTATAGTCGGAAATCCGACATAAGCTATCGGTTCACCGAAGTAAATAAGTTCTGGTATCTTTGCATCCAGAAAACCCCACATTGTACTATTCCTAAACAATATTCTTCCTTCTATATAATCGTCTATCGTCGCGTCTATATACGGATTCGGAATATACTGATTGATGGTTTTAAGCATAGAAATAAATTCAGGTGTGTTGAATTTATTCAAATTAGCCATATCCAATAATATAGCGTTACTAAGTATTTTTCTCTTTGATATATGCCTGGTAAACATAGATGCAATCGGTATTGTCACCTCTTTATGCTCATCTAAGTAAAATGCGAAATCATCCCAAGTAAATTTAGCTTTTTCGTTGCTTTCTTCACCAAATATAGAAGCAGGACTCATCACTGTTTCAACCACAAAACCTGTTGCGACCGAATATAACTTTCCGTTTGTTTCTTGCATTTTTAAGATATTAGGCAAATAATTACTCCGTTCAAGGTCAGGGTCTTTATCAATAAATTCGTACAAATCGGCATAATATCCTTTTTCACCATAACTATCAATGGGCATATTAGGAGAAATCATAAGAATATCAGGGATTTTTCCTGATGCCAAATCCAAATTTAATTCGGTGATAGCTTCAGAAAAAGTCTTCCCCTCTTTATAATAATTTTTGATTTCAATATAATATTCAAAATTATTCCGATTAAATTCAATAATTGTACCATTTAATGCAAAAGTATCATGCATCGTAACAAGCGTGATAACTTTCTTACTCATATTTGGGGGAGTGTCTGTTTTTTCAAGCTTGACTAAGGTATGGGAAGCTTTAACTGTATGAGCTACTTCTCTCGTATAATCGGATTCAATCACGAAAATTGATTTGTTTAACATCACAACATGCCCATGACTATTAATTTGTCTTTTAATATTCTGAACCGACCAGTCGATCAGTTCAACACGTTTTTCGTCTTTCAAATTATGACCGAAAATCTTCTCGTCTGTGCTTTCAAGAAAATCATACTCATCACCACCGCTTATATAATAAATGGACATAAAATTATTGCCGTCCCACGTAGTATCAAATTGAAGGTTTTCGCCTAACTCCTGCTCTTTTGCCTTTATTTCACGGAAAAATGTCTCAAAGTTCACACCCCGTGTTGCTGTTTCCGCTAAAACCCTGTCATCAGGCAGTTTGAAAATATTTTTAAGGTTTTGGGGTTCATAGATTAAGTTACCATTACTATCAAAAACGGCAGTATAGCGCTCTTCTGTGCAAATATAGAAAAAACCGTCTTCTCCGACAAGGAAAGACCTTATATCAGACGAGTATAAATTCGGTTGCTCATTTAATAGCGTTACTGTTTTAGTATTATTTCCTGTTTGATCATAACAATCGATATAAGTTTCGCTATATCCCAAGCCACCGTCGGTTTCGATTATTTGCGAGTACAAAAACCAAAAAAAGCCGTTTTCATCTACATAAGCATCGCTAAACCAACCATCATCACCGCTTTCTGTATTATCAGGAGCCGCAAAGATAATTTCCGAAAGCTGATTGCCGTTCTCATCATATGTAATCGCTTTTATTGCTTCTTCCTTATTTTCATCCGCAAAAGTGCCAATCAAAACAAGCTTATCCTCAAAGCCTGTAATTTTTAAGATTCTTTTTAGATTGATTTCGGTGAGAAACTCAGTTTTATAGTGGATATTATCGACAGTTTCGGCATTTACAAGAGAACTTTTACTATCGCAAGCAGAAAGGAAGATAACTGAAATTAATAATGATATGCTGAAAATTATGCTTTTCATGAAAATACGCTCCTAATAAATGATAGAACATACGCAACTCATATACTTAATCATATATGAGTTGCGCTAAATTATTATATTTAAATATAGTTAACTACGTCTCGTTTGAGAACATGAAGAACATGTATGCCGAACATAGAACACTCCATTATCTTCATGACCGGAATGTAAACATGCTCCATAGCAACGTACACCAGGTGGGCGATAATGTTCCCCACTTACATAACATGCAGCATGAGCAGATATGCTGCTTGTTGCTAACACAACAAACATCATAGCAATTGGCAAAATCTTTTTAATACTTTTCATTCACATCTCCTTTTTCAATAAAAAACAATTTTTCACGTTCTGCAAGCAACACAAAATGTATTAATTTATACTTTCAAACAAAGCAACGTTAATCAAAAGGTCTAAATTGACCGCATGATGGCTCCTTACACATATGCCCTACAAGATAGTATACCCCATTTGCTTCATAACCCGGATGTATACATGATCCATAACAGCGTACACCCGGCGGGCGATAATGATCTCCGCCTCCAAAGCACGCCGCATAAGCAGATATGCTGTTAGTTGCTAACACAACAATCATCATAGCAACCGGCAAAATCTTTTTAATACTTTTCATTTTACATTTTCTCCTATCTCAATATTTTTTACGTTCTGCAAACAATCCTATACGTAGTCAGATTATTCGCATAACGCTGTGCCTTGCCGAATTAAAACTCTAAATTAAAATTCATTATTTGGCAAATATATTTAAAAGGCGTCCCCTTTATATATTTATCATTTTCCTTTAAAATTTCTTGCTGAGACCTCAAGCACCTTCCACAATTATATTGAAAATTTAAACGATATACGTTTTCACCCAATTTCCGTCAAATAAATATTCACGCGGCTTTGTATAATATCCGCAACCTCTTCGGCGGTTTTCTGTCCTGTGAAATAAAAACCCGCTTCTCCTAATATTATATTTATAACTTTACTATCAATCCTATCTTCATGAATTTCCAGCGAATAGATAAGTTCGAGAATCTTCTCCACTTCCTCGTTTGTTAAAGATGGGTCAAAAGTAAGCGTAATACCATCAAATGTTCTGGTAAACCTCTCCTCCGTTGACATTTTAAGCGCTTCCGCCATTTTATTAAGAGCTTCCTTATGAATAGGAAATCCTACAATTTTTCCGCTGCTCACATTATAATCATGATTAACCCCCGAAAATTGAAAATCTGTCAGAATCCCCTTCATATACTCCCACGCGCCGTCTTTAACCGCAGAATTTGCGGAGATAGCCATCCGAAATTGTAAAGTTGCATAAGACCCTGCGGTACCGTTTATAGTCGGAAACCCGACATAAGCTATCGGTTCGCCGAAATAAAAAAACTCAGGTACTTTTGCATCCGTAAAACCCCATAATGTACTATTCTTAAACAATATTTTTCTTTCTATATAATCGTCTATCGTCGCATCTATATACGGCTCAGGTATATACTGATTGATGGTCTTAAGCAGAGAAATAAATTCAGGTGTGTTGAATTTATTCAAATTAGCCATATCCAATAATATAGCGTTATTAAGCATTTTTCTCTTTGATATATGTCCCTTATATATAGTCGCAATAGGTACTGTCACCTCTTTATGTTCATCTAAGTAAAATGCGAAATCATCCCAAGTAAATTTAGCTTTTTGATTTCTTTCTTCACCAAATATTGAAGCCGGACTCATCACTGTCTCAACCACAAAACCTGCCGCAATCGAGTATAGCTTTTCATTTGTTTCTTGCATTTTCAAGATATTAGGCAAATAATCACTCCGTTCAAGGTCAGGGTCTTCATCAATAAGTTCGTACAAATCGGCATAAAACCCTTTTTCACCATAACTGTCAATCGGCATATTAGAATTAATCATAAGAATATCAGGAATTTTTCCTGACGCCAGTTCCAAGTTTAAATCTGTTATTATATCATTGGAACCGCTCCACTCCTTACCATAATTAAGAATTTCAATATAATATTCGGAATTATTTCGATTAAAATCAACAATTGTACCATTCAACACAAAAATATCATGTGTGGTAGCAAGCGTGATAACTTTTTTATTCGTGTTAGGGGGAGTGTCTGTTCTTTCGAGCTTGATTAAGGTATGGGCTGTTTTAACTGTATGAATTACTTCTCTCGTATAATCGGATTCAATCACGAAAATAGATTTGTTTAACATCACAACATGCCTATGACTATTAATTTGTCTTTTAATATTCTGAACCGACCAGTCGATCAGTTCAAAACGTTTTTCGTCTTTCAAATTATGACCGAAAATCTTCTCGCCTGTGCTTTCAAGAAAATCATACTCATCACCGCCACTTATATAATAAATTGACATAAAATTATTGCCGTCCCATGTAGTATCAAATTGAAGGTTTTCGCCTAACTCCTGCTCTTTTGCCTTTATTTCGCGAAAAAATGTCTCAAAGTTCACACCCCGCGTTGCTGTTTCCGCTAAAACCCTGCCATCAGATAGCTTGAAAATAGTTTTAAGATTTTGAGGTTCATAGATTAAGTTACCATTACTATCAAAAACGGCAGTATAGCGCTCTTCTGTGCAAATATAGAAGAAGTCGTCTTCTCCGACAAGAAAGGACCTTATATCAGAAGTGTATAAATTCGGTTGCTCATTTAAAAGCGTTACTGTTTTAACATTATTTCCTGTTTGGTCATAACAATCAATATAAGTTCCGCCATATCCAAAGCCACCATCGGTTTCAATTATTTGCGAATATAAAAACCAGATAAAGCCGTTTTCGTCTACGTAAACATCGCTAAACCATCCGTCATCACCGCTTTCTGTATTATCAGGAGTCGCAAAAATAATTTCCGAAAGCTGATTTCCGTTCTCATCATATGTAATCGCTTTTATTGCTTCTTCCTTTTTTTCATCCGCAAAAGTGCCAATTAAAACAAGCTTATCCTCAAAGCCTGTAATTTTTAAGATTCTTTTTAGATTGATTTCGGTGAGAAACTCAGTTTTATAGTGGATATTATCCACAGCTTCAATATTTTCAGAACTCTTACTATTGCAAGCAGAAAGAAAGAGAAGAAAAATTAATAATAAGCTAAAAATTTTGTTTTTCATGAAAAAACACTCCTAACTGATAAAACATACGCGATGCATATATTTTATTTCATCCTGAGCGTAAGCGAAGGTCTCATATTTATTATAGCTTAACAGAGATTCTTCGCCTTCGGCTCAGAATGACAGGGGTTCTAAATGCATTGAATTAACCTTTCAAACTAAAGCTAAGTTAATTACAAAGCTCTGAATTGGCGACATAAATCATCAGAACACCTATGCCCTATTATGATGAAGACCCCGTTATCTTCATAACCGGGATGTATACATGAACCATAACAGCGTACACCCGGCGGGCGATAATGGTCTCCGCCGCCAAAATGTGAAGAGGCATGAGCAGATATGCTGCTAGTTGCTAACACAACAAGCATCATCGCAATTGGCAAAATCTTTTTAATACTTTTCATTTACATTTCCTCCTTCTTAAGAAATATTTTCACGCTTTGCAAACAATCCTATACGTAGTCAGATTATCACATTACGTTGTGCCCTTACCAAATTTAACCCAAACAAAAGCTAATAATTTGAAATATATAAAAAAGGCGTCCCTTTTATACATTTATTATCTTTCTTTAAACTCTCTCCCCATCAACCAATCCGCTGAGACATCAAGCGCTTCCACAATCATACTGAATGAATTAAACGATATACATTTTTTACCCAATTCAATATTATAAAGAGTTTTTACATTAATACCTGACATATTTGCTAATTGCTCCCCTGAAATATTAAGTTCTTTTCTCTTTTCTCTAATTCGCTTTCCGATGCCGACGCTGTCACATCTTAAAGAGTTCATGAATCTCCTTTTATGCTTTGATTGTTAAATTAACTTTTCACTCAATTTCCATTTTATTACATATTTTTCCATTTGAAAACCACCTACAGTACCTATTTTGATATTTTTTTGAAATGAAATGTCATAAATACGAAAAGAAACTATACCTTGGGTATAGTTTCACAAACAATGAATATTTAATTTTTGCACATATCTTAAATTGTTATTTCGTCAAGCTTTTTCCATCTCAATCATCGATAATTTTACCTTATAAAAATAAAATTACTTATGAAAAAACTAGTGTTTTTATTCAGTCAGAGCTCATGCTAATATATTTTTTCATCCGATTTTCTATTACCCCCGCAGAATGCCGAGTACAAAGCCGGCTTAGTAAATTTATATATGCTTGTATCTCAGATGATTGAATGTACAGGATGATTTTTTCCAATAGCTTCAACTCCAGCATTTCTTGTTCGGAAATGGGATGGCTCTTGAGCGTTAATAAATTAGATGTTTCAAGAATCGTCTTTACCACCAAAGGTAATAATCCCTCTTGAACACAATCAAGACCTTTTTTAACAGCAAGTAATGTATGTTCGTTTTCTAACTCAATTGAGTACTCATGAATATATGCCAAGCCATTTTCAAGAGCATAAATAAAAATATTTGTAAGTTCATCAAAAAAAACATCCATCTTATTTTGCTCAATAAAATCTACCATACCAACCCTCCTGATTATCGTTCTTCCTTTACCAAAAGAAACTATACCACATATAAGGTATAGTTTCATAAACACATGAATACTTAATTTACTAATAAAATATATATTTTGTCAAATCTTCCCTTTCCTCAATCCTCTAACAATTCCAACTTACTAACCGAAACTTCATAAGCAGTCCGCTTATTAACTTGCTCTTCGGAGATTTTCTTCATGTAGTCACGGCTTTGGATGCGTCCCCAAATCGCGCAGCGTTCGCCGACAACGAAACTGCTGGCATAGCGGGCATTGCGTCCCCAACAGATGCAGGGTATGTAATCCGATTTTCCATATGGGCGATTGACGGCTAACAGTAAATCAGCGATTTCACGTCCTAAAGGCGTTTTGCGATAAATCGGCTCTTTGCAGATATAACCGTCCAAATAAATTTGATTCGTTTGCGTATTTTCATCAATACCGTCAATAAAATCAATTTCACGGGCAAATACACTAAGCACAAGCTTATTTCTTCTTTCTTCATGGCGATTGTAAGAACGGAACTGCCCTGATACCATAATATACTGACCCTTAAAATCCTGCTCGACATTAACCAAGCGTTCCGATACCATCAAAGGAATTACATCGTTTGAATCACTTAGCCGTTCCACGCGAACATCAACCATATAAAAACCTTCGCCGAAGATTTCATGGCTAAATTCGAAATCCCCCAGGATTTCACCCATAATCACCACTTGATTGTTCTCTATTACCTTATCTGTCATAACTGTTCTCCCTTCTTAAATAAGAATTTCTTTTGGTTAGTTTGTTACTGTTTATGCCTTGTCGCTAACAGTGCTACACTATTATTTATATTCGCACTTTTGATATAAATTACTGTTAATGGTCGCGCGATAAAAACTCATTAATCTTTAACCCCCGACCATCTGTCTTAATCGTCACCGCTCCGCTTTCATATGTTATGTAAATCTCGGAGCCGCTCTCCGATAACCTTCTCATCAAATCTCTGTGCGGATGCCCATAAGAGTTTTCTTTCCCCGCCGAAATAACCGAAAATGAAGGGGCGGTAAGTTCGAGAAACCTCTCATCCGTTGAATTGCGCGAACCATGATGGGCAACTTTAAGAATTGTTAAATCCGAAGCGGCCCCCGCATCCGCCAAATATCTCTTAAGCTCCGCTTCTCCGGCCCCCTCAACATCACCTGTCAAAAGGAGTGAAAACTCCCCGTACTCCAAAAGCAAAGTTAAAGAATAAGCATTCGTCTCCGATTCCGCCCAAAAAGAACCGCTGTACGGATGTAAACAGGTAATACTTATCTTCTCTTCCGAATCCTGAATACTTTGCCCCCGACTCATATATCTTAGCTTAATTCCTGCTGAAAAAGCAATCTTTTCTATCATTTTATATTCTTCATTCCTGCTCTCCTTAACAATATCAGGTAAAATCAGGTTATCAATCATCACTCCGCCGCGCTTCATCTTCACCGCTAACTCAGGAAAAGCCGAATAATGATCTAAATCAGGATGAGTTATAAACCAACCGTCCAAACGGCTAACCCCCTGCGATTTAAGAAATGGCAAAATCCGATACTCCCCCACGCCATTAATACTGCTTGAACCACCGTCGATCAAATAATACCGCCGATTCGGGGTCGCAATAAAAATAGCATCCCCCTGCCCGACATCCAGAAAAGTAATTGTTAAATCAGCGGGCATACGAATAAGCAAAACCGCAATCGCCGCAATATAAATAACATAACGCAAAAACTGCTTTATTTTTTTATGGTAAAAAATCAGACCGAGAATCACCCCCGCGAAAACTGATACCTGCCAATCTTCCGAACTGCCTAAAATTAAGCTGTTGTAAGGCAATTCATCACAAAATAAACAGGCTTTTTCATAAAATGTTAAAATTGTGTTGGAAATAACAGATGTTATTTTACCTAACGGAACAAATACCATGCCGACCGTCATTGTGATAATACCGCTTATCATTAGGAAACTCATCAAAGGAATAATTATTAGATTTAGCAGAATCGAGTAGAGGGGAAATTCGTAATAATAATTAAGATAAATCGGAAGATGAATGCTTGAGATTATAAATCCTGACAGAAAGGCATTTTTTAATTTGTTAAATGGAGAAAAACTTTTTAAACGCGGGTATTTCCTGATTATTTTGCCGAAATATTTATATTTTCGCCGCTTAAAAAACGCTCGCAGATTCCGCCATCCGGGGTGAACGCAAAGCTTTTTCCGATATGCTCCACCGCTTGGCAATACGTCGGTTTCCTGATAATTCATCACGGGGATAATCAATCCGATGGCCAAAACAGCTAAAAAAGAAAAAAGAAATCCGCTATGAAACAAGTATAACGGCTGTTCAAGTAAAAGAAGTACTGCCGCCACACTTAGAGCGGTCAGCAAATCATAAGTCCGCTTAAAAAATCCCGCTGTCATCCGCAAACTAAACATCACAATCGCCCGAATTGACGCCGCTCCCATGCTAGTCATTACTCCATAACTTAACATTATAAATATCGCCAGCGGTGCCGCAACGAAATTCGGTATCCAAACCCTTCGCAACAATTTATAAAACCCCATCCCAATAATCGAAATATGAAGCCCCGAAATCGTCAAAATATGAACAATTCCGTTCCGCTTAAACAAAGCCTTGATTTCCGCATCCGTTTGACCGCTTTCCCCCAACAGCATCGTCCGAAAGACAGAAGCATTCACAGAATCAAAAAATTCATCCAACGACCTTCCCAAAGCCCTTTTTATCTGATAAAGACCTTCCCGATACTTGCTATATTCCGCGGAAACACCCAAAATCTCCGCATTATAAAGCCGAAAATCAACTTTAAGAATCTGATAAAACCCCGCCAAATCAAACTGCCCGGGATTCCTCGCCTCCTCAAACCCTTTTAACTTCCCTTTGATTTTAATCACACTCCCCATCTTTGGTTCATTGGAAATATCTCCCGCATAGCAGAAAATTTTTCCTGCCGACATCGTCGGGGTATCAATCGGCAAAACCTTTAACAACAACACTTCCCCCTTCTCGGAACTCCTAATCTCCTTATCCAAAACCGTCCCGACGACGACAATCTCCTCCCACTCCCACTGCGAAAAATCCGCCCGCGCTACCGCAAAAATTTGCAAAACCCCAAAGCAAACCGCAATAAAAACAACACAAATAAACCCTAAAATCCTACGCAATATTAATTTCTCCTAACAAATTGAAATATATTTAAGAAGCTAATTCACAATATCCAGATCCCGTTCAAACACCGTTGCCAAATTAATACTTTCAAAAATAACTCCCGACTCCCCATTCAAATAAATCCGCACCCGATTAACATTCGGAATCTCCACCAGCGAATTAACCAGCGAATAAACCACTGCCCCCGCACTAATCCCCTGAACCTGCTGGGCAAAATGCTCATCTAAATTCACATAACAAGTCCCATCCGTAGTCGTCACACTCAAAACCCGCGTCCCTGCATTCACAGTCGCCCTAACCCCCTCATCCGAAAGCGGCCCCGCAATAACACTCTCAACAATCAACTTCTCAATCGCCACATTACTGCTATAAACCATATCAGCCCGATTAACCGCTTTCAGCCTTTCCCCGCTCTCATCAGCAAAATAAAGGCGCAAATTCGTTCTTTCATAAGCATTAAACTCATTCCCGACATTATCGATAAACATATCCCCATTCATCGAACCCACAATCGCGCCCGTTCCGTCGGTAAGCGGCTCACCGCGGATAGTCATCACCACATTATCAACCCCATCCACCTGCGTCAAAGTCCGCACAATCGCCGCCCTCACCAATATTTCCGTGATGACCGACTGCTCGCTATACTGAACATTGAAATCCAACGTGATCTGACCGCCTGAAAGCGAATAATCCAACAGTTTAAAACGATTACCCAAAGGCGTTTTATACTCAAGCTTCTCCGATAACGTCCCCAACATCGCAATTAACTCATGCACTATCGCTTCGGTATCTTCACTGTCAGTTAGGTACTCACGCTCCAAAACACCCGTTTCATCATTATTGATATAATAAATCTGAAACACATGCCGCGGCGCATCATTATTATTACCGCAAGCTATAGAGCTTAAGACCAAAATAATGATAATACTAATCAAATTTGTTTTACATAATCTTTTCAAACTAACTCCCACCCGATGAGATGCTCGACTCTTCCTGTCATTCTGAAAGACGACATTTTCTTACTTAATATAGTTAAGCGGAATCCTAACCGTAAATGTCGTACCTTCGCCTTCATTACTAACGACCCCAATCGTTCCCATATGCAGTAAAACCGCACTCTTAGTAATCGCAAGACCTAGCCCCGTCCCGTTAATCTCACGGGAATGTGATTTATCAACACGGTAAAAACGCTCAAACACATGGTCAATAAACTCCTCAGGAATCCCGCTGCCCGTATCAATAACTTCAACGATAAAAACTTGGTGGTCGGCATTGACTGTAACAGTCACTAAACCATTTTTCTTATTGTACTTAATCGCATTTTCAATCAGATTAGTCAAAATTAAAGATATCTTTACTTCATCAACATAAGCCGTGACCTCGCGCTTACTTTCAAGCACTAATTCCACATCATTCTTGCGCGCAATCGGACGAAGACGCTTTAAGATTATTTCTGTCAAAACATTTATATCAACATTGCCAATATTAAGCACGGCGGCTGATTTATCCATTTTTACCAATGATAATAAATCATTGATAATCGTATCCTCACGATCGATTTCCGCCGCTATATCAACCAGAAATTCACGATAAAGATCCTCCGGAACATCACTTTGCGCAAGCAGCGAATCCGCCAGCACTTTCATAGAAGTGATTGGTGTTTTTAATTCGTGGGAGACATTTGAAACAAATTCATTACGAGAATCGTCGAGTACTTTCATCCTCCTTAAAAGCTCATTGAAAGCATCCAGAATATGTTCTGTTTCCGTATAATCGGTAACATTAATCGGCTCATCATCAAGCCCTTCCCTGACCTGACTAATCGCTTTCGTAACGCGGTCAAAAGGAATTACTAACAAATTAGACAAAATCAGCGCAATCGCAAGCAACAGGAAAAATAAAATCATTTCCACAATCGCCGATTTACGGGATAATATTTCGCGGGTTGTAATAATCGAATCACTCGAAACACTGGTAAGAATTACACCATGATATATCTCTGTTCCTTCGGGCATCTCGTCCGTTGCATTTAATGTTCCAATCGTTTCGATGATCGGAGTGACTATTTCAATATATTGATTATTGCGGTCATACGTTGAAAAACTTATTCCTTTAAGACCGCGGATAACTTGCGGGGAAATAACGGTTTTTCCTTCAATTAAATAATATGTATCCTTAACGACTTGCAAAGCACCATTGATGACAAGAATCCGCCCGTCATAAAGATTCGAGATTTGATTAAGCTCGGCATTAACGATCTCTGACGAATTATCCAGAAGATAATTGTACTTAATCAAATGATCGGCAATAATATTTAATTGGTTTTGGACTTCAAAACGGCGAACATCGATACCCCTGTCCTCATAGCTTGAAACAATTGCGGAGCGCATAATAACACCGGGAATAAAACCGACCAGAAAAATAATGACAAACAGACGGGTGCGTAAGCTTCTTATCCATTTAAATCTTGAGAATATCTTATTAACTATATCCCTCATGACATAACCCCAACTTAGGCGAAATAATAGCCGACACCCCATTTGGTTCTGACATAGCGAGGATCACTAGGGTTTTCTTCGATTTTTTCCCGCAGACGGCGAACATGAACGTCAACTGTCCTAACATCGCCCGGATAATCAGAACCCCAGATCATTTTAAGTAAATTTTCGCGGCTATATACTTTATTGGGATTAACCACTAAAAGCTCTAATACTTCAAATTCCTTGGCTGTTAAATTGATTTCTTTATCCTTTATGTAGGTGCGTCTGCTCTCGCAATCTAAGCGGATGTCACCATTTTCAAGGATTGTTGTTTGCTTTGCGCTTTTTTCTTTCGGAACCATGCGCCTCATGATAGCTTTCAGACGTGCTTTTACTTCCAGAATATTAAAGGGTTTGGTAATATAATCATCGGCTCCGTATTCTAAACCTAAGATTTTATCCATATCATCGCCTTTAGCTGTTAACATCACAATCGGGACGCCCGAAAAATCGCGAATCTGCTGGCAAACCTCGAAACCGTTTATCTTCGGAAGCATGATATCAAGTAAAATAGCATCATATGTATGCTCTTTTGCCAGTTTTAGTGCTTCTTCACCATCATATGCGCAATCGACATCCATCCCGTCTTGTTCAAGACTAAAACGAATGCCCTTAACTATTAACTTCTCGTCGTCAACAACCAAAACCCTCTTTGCCACTTAAAACTCCTTTTTACGCTATCTCTAAATACAAATCATATCTTTAATTTTATTAAACACTCCGTCTTTTATCCCTGTAATTTTCATGATATCTTCGACTTTTGTGAATTTTCCTTTTTCTTCGCGGTATTCAATAATGCTTTCCGCTTTCGCTTTCCCTATCCCCGGTAAGGTCATCAGAACATCAAGCCCGGCGGTATTTATATTGACCAACCGGGTCGTTTCACTGACTGTAGTATCTGTTTCCTCGCTTCCCCAAGACCTTTCTTGTCTTTGCTCGTCGGCTTCCGCAAGCGTCGGTATCCATATTTTACTGCCGTCTATGACTTTCATCGCAAGATTGACTGCATCAGTCGCCGCATCGTCAGTAAAACCGCCTGCGAGATTCAGAACCTCAAAAATTCGGCTGTCAGATGGTACCTCATAAACTCCCGGTTCCATAACCGCACCGCATATATGAATAAGACTAAAATTTTCTTCCGCTTGGATCTGTGTTTCCTGAACATCCGAAACCGCTAGAACATCAGAAACCGAGTCGTCAGCAATCAACTCAATATCATATTGCTTACCACATGCGGATAGATAAACACCAAAACATATCAGAATTATAATTATATTTAATTTTTTGTTCATTTTTCCTTTCTGCTAGGCAAAAAGGAAACACCCTTATGTTCTTTATATTGTAAAGGAAAAAATCATATTTGACAAGTGGATTTTACAATATTGTTACGAAAGTTTTACTCACTTAAATTTAAAAATAACCAAACCCGCTATCGAAACTGCGACGCCAATAATCTTGCGCCATTCAAAAGGTTGTTTTTCAACTCCCCAAAGCCCGAATAACTCTATCATGTATGCAACACAGACTTGACACACAACAATAAGTAATACCGCACGGGCAGGACCGAGCATTTCCATGCTACGTATAACGGTAAATGTGATAAACGCGCCGATTGCCCCGCCCAGCAACATATATTTCGGTTCCACCTTCATAAGCGCTCCGAAAGATGAACGATCCGTCATAACCCACGCCCCCAAGCAAACGATTAAAGCTGTGAACTGGACAAATGAACTGGCGACCCAAATACTCGAAGATTTAGTTACCTGTGTATTGAAAACACCCTGAATACTCATTAATGCGCCTGATATAAGGGCGATCAAAAAACCAAGCATGGCAATACCTCCAATAATTTAATTATTGAAAGTATTACCAATTAATTGAAAAAATATGCCGCTTTTACCGGTACATGCACAAATTAAATATCGCAAAGCATTTGATAATTACGCACTTTCCTCAAGCATTTAAATTATTTGCGTCCTTTATCTGTTGCGCTAACGTAAAAATAAACTCCTTATTAGTAGGTTTACCTTTGGAATCACTGACAGCTGCTTTGTAAAATTGCTGCCTGATTTCGCCCAAACCAATACTCCAAGCTTTATTAATGACGGATTCGATAGCGCGGTTTATGCTACTGACAGACTTGTTATGCCTTCGGGCTATTAAAGGAAAAACATCTTTGTGGAGAACAATATCCGAACCATTATTTTCAATAACAATCAAAATGGCTTCAATTACGTATTTCTTCCCAATTAAATTGTCTGTTAAACCTATATTACTGACAAGTACTTTTATCTCGTCTGCTAATGCTGTTTTTTCCATTTTAATCGATATAACATTGTCAATCCCTGACTGATAAATAGTAAGGATATGATTTAATACCATTTCAGGTGAATAATCAGGTTTTTTCTTATAGAAGTCAGCCCCTAAATTACGTGTTGCTTCTTTTATTATTGGCGAACGATTATTTGATGAAACAACTATATAAGGTTTATTAGGTAAATTAAGTTGTTTAAGCTTTTCAAGGAAAATCAAACCATCACCATCACTTTCACTTAATTCCAGTTCAAGGATGATGGCTTCAAAAGGAATTTGTTGTACTAACAATAACCCTTCTGCTTCACCATCTGCTATTATGAGATCAAGAGGATAATCGGAAGCCATTATTTTTTGGCTACTTATGTAATCGTTAAATTCACACCGACATTGCTTATCGTCTTCTATTAGTAAAAATTGCATTTTCCGCATCAAGCACCTCACATTTAATATATTATAATGAGTGACTCGAAATATGTCAAATATAATATTTTTATAAGAACTTTGGAGTGCTTTGTTTTGTGAACTGCTATGTTTTTTTATAAGTAAACAGAAATATATACTGAAATACACATAATTACACTTAATCAAACAACAAAATTGAATAGAATTTGATTTATTAAAAATGGTAAATTAGCATTGTTGTGTATTATGATAATTCGTGTCTTTTTTATATGCAAAAAATTACGTTCATATATATTACTTGTGATGCTTTACGGGAATCAAGAAACTGATGGGGTAAAGCAAATGTACCGCTTTACTACTCAAAGATTACATAATTTTTTTAGATACACTTAAGTCAGAGTTATCATTTAATATAAGTTAGCAGTTGCATCAAAAATAAAATAAAGCGGAGTGATACTATGAGTACAATCGTTGAAACGAAAGATTTATGCAAATATTACGGTAAGGAAAAAAACAAGGTTAAAGCTCTCCATAATGCCAATTTAACTATCCAAAAAGGTGAAATCACTGTTATCATCGGTAAATCAGGTTCCGGTAAAAGTACCTTGCTACATATTCTCGGCGGTCTGGATAAGCCGACAAGCGGTAAAGTATTTATTGACGGCAAAAATATTTTTTCTTTAAATGATGAAAATCTAACCATTTTCCGCCGGCGGAAAATCGGTTTTGTTTTCCAAGCATATAACTTAATTTCTTCCCTGAACGTATGGGAAAATATTGTTCTGCCTGCGGGGCTTGACGG
>JGI24695J34938_10001071_pt1 | contig 24745 bp, 16 predicted proteins | sample TergutCo191P3_FD_34938 | JGI IMG/M metagenome (IMG submission 34938)
TATAATAAATATTATGAACTATATTGATCTTCCTGTCTATAGAAATCAAGAAAAAATTTTATTAATGTTAAAAAAAAATCAAGCGCTTGTTGTTGAGAGTCCTACAGGATCAGGAAAGACAACTCAGCTTCCTGTGATACTTCATGAAGCAGGATACGCGTCAAACGGAATCATCGGAGTAACTCAACCAAGACGCATCGCCGCGGTATCAGTGAGTGAATTCATCGCAAAACAAAAAGAAACTCGCATTCCGGGGCTGATTGGATACAAAATGCGCTTCGCGGATCAAACAAATCACGAAACAAAAATAAAAATAATGACCGATGGAATGCTCTTGCAGGAGATGAAATTAGATCCATGGCTGTCAAAATACAGTGTTTTAGTCGTTGATGAAGCTCATGAACGCAGTTTAAACATAGATTTTATACTTGGATTACTTAAAAGAGTGCTTGAAAGCAGAAAAGATTTTAAAGTAATCATATCATCAGCGACGATCAACGCGGAAATTTTCTCTGAATACTTCGGGAATTGCCCGATTGTAAAGATTGAAGCGCAAAGATTTCCTGTCACTCTTGTTTATGATCCAGTTAAGAATGAGGAGTGTGAAGTCAGGAGTGAAGAGTTTGGAGTTAGGAGTGAGAAGTGGAGAGGAAAGAGAGAGCGAAGAGAAGGAAGAAGAGATAGAAATAGTTTTAATTTTAATGCTGAAGAAGCGATTTTAATGAAAATAGAGGCTATTACAACGCGTTTTATTAATGAAAAACGCGAAGGAGACATATTAATTTTTCTTTCAGGCGAAAAAATGATCAAAGAGTGCATGAATCGACTTACATTCTGTTCTGTCGGAAATTTTTTACATATAATTCCTTTATACGGCAGACTTGGCAAAGAAGAACAGGAAAAAGTCTTTGAATACGCTCCAAACGGCAAAACAAAGGTAGTAATTTCTACAAATATCGCGGAAACATCTGTAACAATAGACGGCATAGCAGCGGTAATTGATTCAGGATTGGCAAAATTAAACTGGTATAATCCGCGGACATTCACTTCAAGCCTGATTGAATCGCCGATTTCTATAGCGTCAGCGAATCAGCGCAAAGGAAGAGCGGGAAGAACACGCGAAGGAATCTGTTACAGACTGTACACACGCAAAAATTTTGAGGAACGTCCGCTTTATACAACGGAAGAAATCTTCAGAACAGATCTTTCTGAAGTAATTTTACGCATGGCAGACCTCGGCATTACCAATTTTGAAGATTTCGATTTCATTTCAACGCCTGACAGAGAAGGAATCATCGGCGGAATTGAAACATTAAATCTGCTTGACGCGCTTGAAACTGACCGCAGTTTATCAAATACAGGCAAATTAATGACAGAATTCCCTCTCGCGCCGCGTCAATCGCGCATTATTGTCGAAGCGATATTAAAATATCCCGATGTAATCCGCGAAACGATCATCGCGGCGGCGTTTTTATCAACACAAAGCCCTTATATTCTTCCTCCCGGAGAAGAAATTGAAGCAAGACAGGCGCATCACCGTTTTCGCGATGATTCAGGCGATTTTGTTTCATATTTAAAACTTTTTAAATCATACAATGATTCAACCAACAAGGTAAAATTCTGCGAAAATAATTATCTTGATGACCGCGCGATGGCGGAAATAGTAAATGTAACAGCGCAATTAGAAGAAATTCTCGCAAAGATGAAAATTCCTGTGCATTACCGCGCTCAGCCTCTTGAAAATAATGAAACAGAAGATTATTTATGCTGCATAGGACGCGGAATGATTCAATTTGTCTGTGTAAAAGAAGGCAGAGGAAAGATCGGCACGTACAGCAGCTTAACAGAAAGAAAAATAATGATTCATCCGGGATCAGTAATGTTTAAAGCTGATCCGCAGTTTATTGTAGCGGGAGAGATTGTGCGCACCTCAAAAATGTACGCAATGAGCGTCTCTCCGCTTTCTAAATCATTATTAAATAGAATAAGACCGGGATTATTCGCCGATCATGGTCATTCTGATACAGATGATTCGCAATTCAGAGATTTCAAACGGGAGAGACATAAAAAAGAGCGCGATTTTACCAACAATATGAAAATATCCGGTGAAACGTTCGAAATTATTACAGTCAAAGGAAAGAAAACTGTTCTCCTTCCGTGGGATAAACTCAGCGGAATACGGGAAAATCTTTCTCCGAATGCCGTATATAAAAATATAAAAGGAAAAATAATAGTCAGGAATCAATATAATCTGCTTGCAGGAGAAAAATTGGAATTAATTCTCTCTCTTGCTCCAACTCTTGACGCAGACAGCGCGTTTTCTCGTACATGGCCCCGTAAAGAGAGTTTTAATTCCGCAAATAATCTTTCATCTCTTTTAAAACACATGGACAGTCTTTCGCGCCCTGTTATGTGGAAAAAAAACTCGAAAGACCTCGGTTTTCTTGGACTTTTTACAGACGGTGAAGGAAATTACTGGCTGCGCGCGTCACGCGGCTTCTACACAAGCCTTAATGAGAGTTTATCAAGTCTTGAATCACTTATTGATGAACTCGGCGAAAACGTCGATACCGAACAAAAACATGTTGTGAATCAATGTTATCGCAGATTATCGGATTATCTTAATTGAAAAAAGAAAAAAAACGCCGCTGCGGTATGCAACGGCGTTGAAATTGATGAAAAATTAACCTATTGCGCAGGCGTTATAATTAAATCTTTAACATAGAACTGTCCTGTTTGGCTTGCGCACTGGAATGCCAGAGTAGAGCCGTTTGCAGTAGGTAACGCATCTCCAACAATTGTGAATTGCTGGTATGTTGAGGTTAAATTAATGCTTGATCCTTTTGAACCATGCTGCTCAGTCCAATAATATTGAACATACAAATTATTCCGCGTTCCGCTTTCTGTTCTGGCGGAGAAAGTGTATGTATACCGCGTACCTGCTTTTGCCTCAGAAGCGTAATCAAAAGTCATCGCCGCATTCCAATTGTCGTTACCTGCCGCAGTTACATTTGCGGTATATTCGCCGCTATTTACCGTTTCATTCCATGTCATCGCGGCAGGAGAATTAGCATAACCGCCAAATGTCCAATTTAAAGCTTGAATTCCCGCTTCGACAGCAACGCCTGAAATATTTGTATTATGTATATTAATAGTATTTACGTTATTAATTGTGTATAGAGGGTTTGAACTGGCGCTGTTTTGATAAACTTCTACGCTAAAATAAATCGGCGTAGATACCGTAAAAGGAACGATTGTTGTTGTCCATGACGCTGAACCGCTTGAAATATTAAGCTCTATTTCTCTTCTCCATGTGGAATTTGCGTTATGAAGGATTAATTTAGCGTATCCCGCGTTTATAGCTGAATCTGTTAGTGTTAAATTGCCGCTTATTGTGATACTTGAAGACCTTGTATAGTTCGCGGTTATCTGGACATCGCTTCCTGCGCTAAAATTAATAACTGTTGTCGCAGAATTTGGGTTTGCGGCGCTTCCTGCGCCTGTGACTGTCCAGTATGTAAAATAATAACCGGCAGGAACATTTGCTGTTACTGTAATTGGATTATCAGCGTAATATTTTAATTCTCTTGAAACGCCCGCAAGCTTTAAAGTAGATGAATTTAATCTAATTTCAGCGTTTGGCAGATAATAAGCGTCATCTCTTGCGGAAATAGTCACGTTTTTCAAGTCAGAAGCGTTAACGCCGCAATGATTCGGTAAAAATTCATTAACCATAATGTCTCTTACATTTGTAAGATAACTCCGCATGTTGTTAATATTTGAATCAAAATTATGCCATCCGCCGAAACGTGGATAATAATCAGCCATTAATGGTTTGTATATGTTCGCGAGCCGCTGTAATTCAGGCAGAAAGTTATCAGGATGGAAGTTAATATTGTACAGATCCATCATTGTGTTAACAAATTGACGTTTGAATTCCTGATTAGTAAGCAATTTTTTAAATAGTTGGCTGTGCTGATGACTTGAATTTTCTCCGGTTAAAATCCGCTCGAATCCATCCATTACTACACCATTGACATAAATTCCCACCGAGAATTCGGTATCAAACATCTGCCAGCGCCATTTTTTATCACCATAGGGGTTGCCGGATTCTATAATGCGCGTTCTCCACAAACGATAATTATTTTGAGGCCAATCCTGATTGTTAATGTAAATATTAGCCGCGAAATAATCAATAAAACTCTGAATGTCCATCAAATCGCATAATTCAATGTACATTTGCGAATCAGATAAATCCTTATTCCTGTATTCCATTAAATTCCAGTAAAACTGTTCTTCTCCGGGATTACCGTCATCTAACTCGCCGTTATCAAAAGAAATAACATTATTTCTGTTTACGCCGAATTTATATTCGGTATGATTGTCGCTGTATCTTTCCTGAAGATTGTAAAAACCCCAGTATTCGCCGTTAATATACACAATGCATGGAACTGCCGCCTGCACTGTAAAGGCGCGATCTGTCAGCAGGTTTTGAATAAACACATCGTACATTTTAGTCGATTCTGTATCATTTCCGCCGTTACGCAGCATAAAACTTTTATATGTTCCTACAGGCATCCCGTTAGCGCGAACCGCGCCAGGAATTAAAATATAATTGGTTAATGTATTTATACCGCCGTACTCTGATCTGAAATAAACATTAAAACTTTTCTGTCCCACAGCGCGCGACCATCCGCCGCGGACGCGAATGCCGACATTTTGAGAGACTGCCGCGCTTCTTGAACCTGCGTTTCCTTCAAAAAGCTCCATTGACACGACGCGTTCCCATTCTGTGCCTCTGCGCAGAAAATTATAAATTGTGTTTGTAGGGCTGTCATTTGCGTTCCAGCGGTTAGTACTGACTCCGCGCACCATAATGCCGTAATCGGTGTCTACAAGATTGTAAGGATCGGTAACAAACGAGATAATGGGATGATTCGAATAATTAGCAAGACTGTTTCCGATAAAATAAGTCGCGCTCACCGGATTGCTTTTATTACCGGCAGAATCCACCGCAACAGCGCGAATAACCGAAGCTTTCGGCACGTTAGCGTCACTTGGTATATAAATACCCGGCATGCTGCCGCGCGGATCATCTTCCAGTCCGTAAAAATTTGTCGAATTTTCCGGCGTTGCCAGAAGATTTTTTTGCATCGGGCTATTGCGGTTCACTATTTGAATAGCAGATGTATATTTAAAAACTCTCACGTTATCTACATTTGACGGATCAGGAATACTGCCGTCAATTGAATAATAAATATCCGCTTCTTTTGCTGTCAATGTCAGGCTAAAAGCGCTGTTATAATGTCCGCTGCTGTGAGAAAAAACAGGCGGACGCGCAATACCGGGAACAAAACCCTGCTCTCCTCCGGGTGGTTCTGGTTCTTTACAAGCTGTAAATAAACAACAGACAGCGAGTAATATTAAAATAATTGAAGGAGTAAATCTTTTACTCATATTTCTCTCCCTTTGTAATTGTTATTCAACTAAATCTCCGGTCATCGGGTTCCATTTACCGGCGGCGGAATTCCTTGGCCAGACTTTTAATAAAGCTTCATTAGAAATTGGGTTAGTATTGCGATAATCAACACTTTTGAAATCTTCACTGTTATTATCAGTATCATCAAGATTAATACGGCGAGGAACTTGCGGTCTTCCTTGATTTGCGAAACGAGCGGTTTCGTAACCATTTGTGTTTTGAGCAGCGGTTCCAACCCCAAGCATATCAATATAATCACTGCTCAAACCGGCTTCGGTAAACGGATTATCTACGGAAAGAGCAGCTTGATTGCGTAAAAGAGCAATTTTAAAACCATCATTACTTATAATAAAATTGTAAGATTGATCTGCAACTGGTAGAGGAGCCCGTGGTGTAGCATTCATATTACCGCTGCCACCTGTGACTTCTGGTATGGTATTATCAACAATAAGAAACGAACATTTAGCAGGAATTGATCCTGTTAATTTAATAGCATACGTCCAATTAGTAGCATTGCCAATATGCAGGTAGTAATTATCTGCAGTTAAATCAATAGTCACATTGGTATTATTATACAACTCAACAAGAGATCTTGGAAAACCGGAACCATCTGTCGAATTATTAGCATTTCCAAATGTATTTGCCTGCAAAATCATCAATTTTGGAGTTCCTGTCGGCCAGTCAGTATTAATTTCCGGAATAGGCTCCCATTCGCCGTCCTCGCTGTATCTGGGTTTAACCTGAGCGAATTTTGTATCACTTACGCCGGAGGAAGTACGGTAATCGATTCTTTCAAAATCAGTTTGATTATTATCGCTATCTGTAAGCGATTTGCGCCGCGCTGCTGCCTGTTTAGAGATTGATGTAAATACCGTTGTTTCAAAAGCGTCAACACTGGACGCGTTGTTATTATAAGCGCCAAGCAAGTCAATATAATCAGCCGCTGTTCCTCCTGTCATGGCAAAGGGGTTTTCTACTGTTAATTTATTTTGATTTCCCATCAACGCGACTTTAAAGCCATTATTGCTTAATATAAATGTATCAACGGTTTGATCGGCGTTTTCTATGTAAAGACGATTATCTTCATGAGTTGTGCCTAACGGACCCCTGATAAGGTATGAACTTTTCGCGGGAACTGATCCTGTCAGGTTTATAACAGTCCAATCAGTACCTGTTGTGCCGTATTGCAGAGAAAAAGTATTCAAATCGATAGCAGCGTCAGTGTTATTGTACAATTCAACAAAGCTCCTTGTAATTGCGCCGTCAGTAGCTGCTCCGGCTTGCAAGATTAACAGCTTGCCCGCGTATTCGCTTTTGTCACCGGTTACTGTCGGATTTTCAATTTCTTCAGACGGGAAAGGATTCCATCCGCTTGGTTTATCTTTCGCGTTTCTTGGTTTGCGAAGTTCAAGCAAATCATCGCTGATTCCTCCTACCGCGTATCTTATTCTCTCAAAATCATTTTGATTGTTATCTGTATCAATTAAATTTTTTCGTCTGACAGCTTCCGAAGCGGAACAACGTGCAGGCGCGGTTTCAAAACCAAAAATATTATCAGGATATGTAGCGTGAGATGGATCATTAACTGCTCCTACCATGTCTACATAACCTTTAATTTTTGTGCCGTTCCCGTCAATATCAAATGGATTAGCGATATTTGTTAAATTAACAGAACCTTTAATAAGCGCTGCTTTGAATGACCTGTTGGATAACTTGAAAAACAGATCGTTTATATCGCCATAATTATCTTCTATCTGATACCGCGAAGCGCCTGTCGTTCCGGGAGGCGTATTGTTTTGCTTAGGACCTAAAATGAGAAAAGAACCTTTGGCGGGAATTGTCCCCGTTAATGCAAGTTGTTCCCAAGCATTATCTTCGGTGACATCTGATCCTCTTTCACCTGCTGCATAATAAATAAATAAACCATTTAAATTAATAGCTGTGTCAGTAATATTATACAATTCGATAAAAGAATGTGTCGCGCCCGCCGCGCTATCTGAAGAGCCATACGCCTGCAAGATTAAAATTTTACCTGCAAATTCGTTTTCTTCGTTTTGCTGGCTGGGATCGTTATCGCTGCAGCTTATAACAAACAAACCGGTCAGCAGTAAAACACCAATTACCGTCATTATCATTTTAATTTTTTTCATATAAATCTCCTTCATAAGAGAATTTTACCCTGAATACGCTTTCAGGTCAACGGAGACAGCACAAAGAAGAATTAAAATAAAAAATGATAAAACGCGGAATTCATGTCCGTTATTTTCTACTATTGTACAACTAACGCTTTTTTATTATGCTGTCTTCATGACATTTTCGTTTTTTAACACGCTTGGACGCGAAAAACAGCAGTATAAGCCTTTGCAGGAGAACAAAACAGGTTTTTACGGATGCGGACCCACTGTTTACAATTACGCGCATATCGGTAATTTGCGCGCGTATGTGCATCACGATATACTGGTGCGCTCTCTCAGACGCGCGGGTTTTGAAGTAAACCATGTGATGAACATTACAGACGTCGGTCATCTTTCCGATGACGCTGATGACGGCGATGACAAAATGGTAAAATCCGCCGAAGAACGCGGCAAAAGCGTTCTGGAAATCGCTGATTTCTATACAAAAGCCTTTTTTAACGATACTGACAGAATGAATATTACGCGCCCCTCTGTCGTCTGCAAAGCCACGGAACATATCGCAGAAATGATCGATTTAATAAAAAAAATTGAAAAAAACGGCTTTACCTATTTTTCAGGCGGCAATCTTTATTTTGATATATCGAAGTTTCCGTCTTACGGCGATCTTGCGCTGCTTCGAATGGACGATTTAAAAGCGGGCGCCAGAATCGAAGAAGACGAAAACAAACGCAACTCAGGCGATTTTGTGCTTTGGTTTACAAAAAGCAAGTTCGCGAATCAGGCGCTTGTCTGGGACAGCCCGTGGGGAAAGGGATACCCCGGCTGGCACATTGAATGTTCGGCGATGAGCATGAAATATTTGGGCGATCAATTTGATATTCACGCAGGCGGAATCGATCATATCCCGATTCACCACACAAATGAAATCGCCCAGAGCGAAGCCGCTACGGGAAAAAAACCATGGGTACGGTATTGGCTCCACAATGAGTTCCTTGTAATGGACAAGGGAAAAATGTCCAAATCAGCAGGCGGGTTTTTAACCCTTCAATCCCTTATCGATGAAGGCTTTGACCCCCTCGATTACCGTTATTTCCTGCTTGGAGGTCATTACCGCAGCCAGCTTCAATTCTCCTTTGAAAGCCTGAAAGGAGCAGCAAACTCCCGAAAGTCGTTAATTAATAAAATAAAGGGGTTAACCGCAAAAATTGACGGTCAGGGTACACAAAAAGAATGTGAGAATATAGCCGCTTATATAGAAGATTTCAATAAAGCGATTGAAGATGACCTTAATACACCACGCGCGCTTGCCATACTTTGGGGGTTTTTAAAGGATGGACCGGCTGTACAAGAGGCTTTGGCGGCTGTTTTCGATATGGACAGGGTTCTGGGGTTCAAACTGGAAGAGACAATTAATAACACTGACAGCGAAAGCGCCAGGCAGGAAGACGCAAGTTTTGTGCATGAAATTGAGGAACTTATCCAAAAACGGACAGAAGCCAAAAAGGCGAAAGATTTCGCTGCCGCAGATAATATAAGGCAAAATTTAAAAAATAAGGGTATAATACTTGAAGACGGTCCTGCCGGAACAACTTGGCGAAGCGAATAACCATGTAACAATTGGAGAAAATGCTTGTTTAATGATGTAGAGGATAATTTTGAAAGCAGCTCGAATCAAAATGAAAACCGGAGACAAGCTCCTACGGCGGAATTTAACAGGGAATTCAAGCGCTTGTACGACTCGGCGTTTCAAATTTTATTTCGGGTAGCTTACAGAGTTACAAACTCAAGCGAAGCCGCGGAAGATTTATGTCAGGAAGGTTTTTTCCGTTTGTACGAAAAAAACATGGTCTTCCCGAATCCCGAAGAAGCGAAGTACTGGCTGATTCGGGTTGTAAAAAACGCGGCGCTTAATTATGCAAAACGTAAGGATCGTGAACGCAAAGCGTATCAGCGCGCTTTTAAAGAAGACTACAGGCAGCAGGAGACCGGAGAAGGACTGCTTGTAAGAAAAGAAACGAGCGAAGAAGTGCAAAGCGCTCTTGATAAGCTGCCGGATAATCTGCGTATGGTTTTGATATTGAAGGAATACGCGGAAATGAATTATAAGGAAATTGGCAGAGTCCTTGGCATCAGCGAAGGAAATGTTAAAGTGCGGGTCTTTAGAGCCCGCGAGCGGCTTGCCGCTTTATTAGAAGGTGGTACAAATGTGTCCTGATCCGCAATTATTATCAATCTACGTAGACGGCGAGCTGCCGTCTCCATGGAAAGAGAAAATGGAAACTCACCTGAAAGAGTGTTCTCTTTGCAGGGAAAAACTGGGAAGTTTTAAACACCTCCATGAATTATTTAAAAAAGACACAACTGTAAAAAGAACCTATGTTGAGCGGATTATTGACGAATCAACGGAAGAACACACATACACAGAAGAAGAAATGCAGCAGAGCAAAGACAGGATTTGGAAAAAAATTGAATCAAAGCGGCATGTAAAATCAAATGTTTGGAAACGCAGGCTTTCAATTCCAATTCCGTTCGCGGCGGCGGCGGCGCTTATACTCGCGCTGATGGCTGGATTTTGGATTAGAGGCGAAACAGCTTTACAGGACATGATAACCAAACAAAAGGAATCCGCGGAGAGAGTTAATTTTATTCTTGCTTCAGAGGAAGAAGAAATACCAAGCATTCCGCCGCAGACGGATTTAAACAGTGTGTTGCAGTATTTGGTCGGCAGCGGCACGGAAATTGTAATTATCCAGCTTCCGTCTGACAAGAATTTTCAAAGATCAGGCGAACCGGCAATGATCAGAGCCGCCGATTACAAGCAGAATTCATCTTCGGGGAGACATCCATAAAATGAGCCGTTCATTTTACTATGCAATCGCGTTTAAAACAACGTTAGCGTTTTTTATTTTAACATCGGTCATTACCGCTGAAGCTCAGGAACGGCAGGTAAGTGATGATGATATGAATCCCGAACTAAGAAGACGCGCGCTGGTTCTGGATATTAACGCAAAAGTGGATAATGAACCTCTGGCGCAGTCTTATCAAAGAATCGCGATACCCGGAAGCCCTGTAAATATTAAAATGGTCGGATCCAATGTTGTTGTGTCGGTGCAATTTACGCCTTTCATAAGAAGGAGCGGAAACGTGCTTGTAGCTCACGGTCAAATATGGATTAATGACACGGAAAAAGGAATGAGTTACTATACCTCGATTCAAACAATTCCAATGGAAATTAACGAACCAATTTCATTCTTTCCGCTTGGACAATCGCCTGAGCTTGGATCATCAATCGAAATAATTATAACTGTAAAGAGATACGAAGAAAACGCGATTTCGAACAATGAACGATAAAAAAATATTTCTGATATTTTTAATTTCCGCCGCGCTTTTTTCGTGTAAATCGGAATCTCCTGTGATAACGTCAATAGATCCAAAAATCGGAAGAATGGGAGAAGTTATAACGCTTACTGGAAGCAGTTTCGGCGAGTCACGCAATGAATCTTATGTTTCAATCGCAGGAATTTTACCGACAAACTCGTCGTATTATTTATGGGAAGACGACTGCATTATAGTCAGGGTTCCTGAACTTGGAGATTCGGGTCTTGTTTACATTCATGTGAACGGAAAAAAAAGCAACGGCGTTCTTTTTTCAAACTCAGCGTCTGTTCCAAGACCTGTCGAGGGCGAAGAACTTGGTCTTGAACCAAGAATTAGTTCGATTAACCCTCAGGCGGGCATGCCAGGTTCAGTAATAACAATAACGGGTAATAATTTCGGCATATCGCGTGAAAACACATTGCGAACGGCAGCTCAGCAGGCAGCTCATCAAACGGCTCAGCAGACTGCCGCGCAGTCCTACGGCGTATTTTTTTCATGGGACTACGAACCGGGCACGGCTAACCCGTACGCCGTAAGAGATCCGGAGCATATAGAAGTTTCAGAAATAGAACTTGGCTATGAATTCTGGAGCCAGCGTGAACTGCGCGTACGGGTTCCTGACGGCGCAATAAGCGGAAACGTGGAAGTGAGAACGCCTCACGGCAGCTCAAGACCGGTTTATTTTGAAGTGAGCGGCAAACCCGGCACTAAAACTTTTAAAGACAAGCGAAGCTACACTGTAACATACTCTGTTGACATAAGGGTTCAAGACGCGTCAAGACCCAATACATTGTATCTTTGGACGCCAAAACCGGTAATATCTCCTTCGCAGAGAAACGTCACTCTTGTTTCGCGTAACACAGAACCTTTCGCGGAAAACCACCGCGGAGTCAGTCTTTTTAAGCTTGACAATCTCGGCGCGGGCGCAAACCAGTCAATCAATCTTTCTTTCCGCGTTGACGTATACGCTGTTGAAACAGCAATAAGAGCGGCTTCTGTAAAACAGGAAAAAAATCCTCTTTCTGCAATGTATGCGCAAAACACGTCTTTAATACCATGCGACAATCTGCATATAAGATCAACAGTAAACTCAATTATCGGAAGGGAACAAAATGTATATAATAAAGCAAGAGCCATATATAATTGGATAATAAATAATGTTCGCATAACAGATGAAATCTTGTCAGACACAAATTTAATAACTGCTCTTGAAAGAAAACACGCGGATTCATACACATCGGCGCTTTTGTTCACAACAATGGCGCGCGCCGCGGGGATTCCATGCATACCAATCGCGGGCGTATTGGTAGATAAAAACGGACGGACAGCTAACCATTACTGGACAGAAATTTGGATCGACGGTTTCGGCTGGATACCTGTCGATCCGGCAATGGGTTCAGGAGCCGTCACATTCATTTACAACGCCATCAACATACAGAATCCCGCGAGTTATTACTTTGGTAACATTGACAGCAACCGCATCGCTTTTTCAAGAGGCGAAGTAGCTCTGACGCAAGTGGAAAACCGCGGACGCACAGTTTTTCACAAACAATCTTACTCGCTGCAAAATATCTGGGAAGAAGCGGTCGGGGGACTTGATTCATACTCCAGTCTTTGGAGAGATATAACAATCAGCGGAATATATCAGTGAGGGTTTTATGGTAACAGTAATTTCATTGGGCGGCTCAATTGTCGCGCCGGTAGTATCCGCCGGGGCGTCGGGCGAAAGTTCGCGCTTGGCTGAAGTTGACGCGGAATTTTTAAAAAATTTTGTGAATCTTGTCCGTTCTTTTATAGAAAAAGACGCCAACAATCGTTTTATCATCGTAGTAGGCGGAGGCGGACCTGCAAGGCATTATCAAAACGCATACCGGAAAATTTCAGGCGGCAGCGTTAAAGATGAAGAAGCCGACTGGATAGGAATAATGGCTACGCGCTTAAACGCGCAGTTAATAAAAGCCGTCATGAGCGAATGGTGCAGTCAGGAAGTTGTGTACAATCCGCTGGAAGTTGATCCGTTAACAGGACATGTGCTTGTCGCCGCGGGATGGAAGCCCGGATTTTCCACTGATTACGACGCCGTATTGTTAGCTGAAAGATTCGGCGCGCAAATGGTGATAAATCTTTCAAATATAGAAAAAGTTTACACAGCGGATCCAAAGATCGATCCCAACGCAAAGCCGATTGACAAAATCACGTGGGCGGACTTTCGATCCATGGTGGGCGATGAATGGGTTCCCGGCAAAAATGTTCCGTTTGATCCTGTCGCAAGCCGTCACTCCGAAAAAATCGGGTTAAAAGTAATCTGCGCAGACGGAAAAAATCTTGACAACTTGAAAAAAATTCTAAACGGCGAAGAATACACAGGAACAACGATTTACGCCGGTTAATGTTTCAAAAACAGTAACTAGGAAATAACAGTGACGCCTACTTCCGTTACCCTTTGCTTAAAAATTTTCAAAACTTTAATTTCCAAATGCGTCTGATCATTTTGCAATGGCCAGGTTAATGTTTCTCCTGCGCGCGGCAGTCTTCCCAAATTTTCCATAATCCAGTTTGCGATGGTTGTATCAGGAATTGAGTCTTCCATTTCCATCGGCGTCTCATAATCAACTTCCTGCAGCATATCTTTAAAATTAACATTTCCAAGAACCCTAAATATTCTATCTGTTATTTTTTTAACAGGAATAATAACTTTATCATGTTCATCCCAGATTTCACCGACAAGCTCTTCAAAAATATCTTCCATTGTGACAATTCCAAGCGTGCCGCCGTGTTCATCTACAATTACGGCAAGATGCGCCTTTTTTTCCTGCAAAGTTTTTAAAAGCTTTCCTATTTTAATTGTTTTTGTAACAAAGACAACCGGTTTAATTACATCAACTGTTTTTTTTATTCCTTTCATCACTTCGTGATAAAAATCCTTTAAATGAATAATGCCTATTATATTATCAATTGATTCATGGAAAACAGGCAGCCGTGAAAATCTTGTTTCAATAAATTTACGATCAATTTCTTCTACGGGAGCGGTGTCAGAAACGGAAACAACATCAACGCGCGGCGTGTAAATTCCTGAAACTCTCAAGTCGTCAAATCCAATCACCTGACGAATCATATGCTCTTCCTGAATATTTATTCCGCCTTCCTGCCTTACTTCTTCCACAAATGTTAAAAGTTCGTCTTCTGTTGTAGACCTGTCAGTCTTTATGGGAAAGAGCAGCATAAGAAATTTCTTCCACGCGCTCATAATTAAATTGATAGGAGTGAGAACAACCATAAAAAAACGCAGGAACGGCGCATTCCTTAGAGCGGTTGCTTCGGGATTTTCTTTTGCCAAAGCTTTCGGAGAAATATCACCGAAAATCAAAACAAGCAGCGTCACAACCACAGAAGCGATACTTACTCCCTTTGCGCCGAATAGATTGATAAAAAGAGCCGTCGCAAGCGCGGACGCTGTAATATTTACAATGTTATTTCCAATCAATACCGTAGAAAGAAGTTTGTCATATATCTCAAGCATTTTTAAAACAAGCCGCGCCCGTTTGCTTTTTTGCGCCAGATTTTTAAGTTTAATCCTATTCACAGCCGAGAAGGCCATTTCACACGACGAGAAAAAAAACGATAAGGAAAGCAGAGCAACAAGAGTAACAATAACAATTGAATTGTACGAATGAGAGTCTTCCATAATTTACAGGCGCCGATCAGAATCGAACTGATGCATCGCGGTTTTGCAGACCGCTCCCTTACCGCTTGGGTACGGCGCCTAATGAATAATATATCTCTATGAGAGATATATTATTCATTTTGGAGAAATCGCTTTGCGATTTCTCCAGGTTTAATTCAAGGAAATCGCGTTGCGATTTATCCAAGCTTATTCAAGGAAATCGCGTTGGGATTTCTTCGGGTTTTATTCAATATAACAGAGTAAATTAATATAATACTAATGTCAAGGTATTAATTCAGCGAATCCCATTGCGGCAGATGAGCGTTTTCGTCATCTTCATTGTGAGTTCTGGGAACGGTCGCGGGCTCATTATTGTGAACAGGCGTTGTATTTTGATTATTAGACGGCAGAGACGGCAGTTCCGGGAATAAATCATCAAAATTAAGCGGCTTCAGCAACGAACTGTCAAGGAAAGTAGTGTCAATATCGTTAAAATGGGAAGATACAAATGATGTTCCGGTATTATGATCGCGCATTGACCCAAGATTATGATCGCAATACTGAGAAGGAACAGTTCCGGAAAGGAACGGAAGATAAATTGATCCGTCTGTACATGCGCTTGTCGGGAGAAGTCCTGTCCGTCTGCAAACAGCCGCGTCAACTACGCCTGACGGTCTTGAAAAACTTTTCTGCACAAGCCCGCGGTTAATATCGCGCATATAATCACCCCAGACAGGTCCGCCGAGTTCCGCTCCGGTCTGTGAAATTCCAAGCGAGTTGCCGGGTTTGTCAAAGCCATACCAAATCGCTGTTGTATAATAGGGAGTGTAACCTACAACCCATGCGTCAGACCAGTTCTGCGTTGTTCCGGTTTTTCCTGCGACCGGCATTCTGTATGTTTTGCCTTCGCTGTCTCTGTAAGTGAATTTGGATCCGGCTCCCGTACCGAGCGCGAGAGTTCCGCCTGTTACGCCAAACTCCAATAAACGAGTCATTATAAAAGCGTTTTGCGCAGATATAACCTGAGCGTTATTCTGCATTTGCTGCTGCCTCAGACGAACGTCTTTCTCAATGTCAAACAGCACTCTGCCGTTGCGATCTTCAATTGTTTTAATTGCAATCGGCGTCACGTCGCGTCCTTGATTCGCAAAAACAGCGAACGCTCTCGCCATTTGAAGCGGCGAAACAGAGCTTATGCCTAAACCAAGCGGATACACTCTCGGGAAGATACGCCGGATCTGAGCAGGGTCAGTTATATTAAGAAGAGCGGCAGATCTGCTAATCGCCGCGTCAAAACCGATTGATTCAAGAATTTTTAAAGACGGAATATTCAATGATAATGATAAAATATTATAAAGCAGCAGCGGGCCTCTCCACGATCCGCCGTAATTATTAGGAATGTACGGAGAGCCGTCTTCGTTATGAAACGCGACAGGCAAATCATAAATCAATGACGCTGTCGTAAATTTCCGGCTGTCAATCGCGGCTGAATAATAAAGCGGCTTAAAAGCTGAACCCGGCTGAACGCTCGCCTGCGTAGCTCTGATAAGCTGATTTGACTCGTCATATTTAGAACCGCCTACAATTGCGGTAATGTATCCTGTTTCATTTTCTATAGTGATGAGCGCGCCTTCCACAACATTTTGATCGGTGTTATCTTTCAATTGCTGAAAACCAACGTCAGTTATTGTTTTTAAATCATTAAGACCGAAGGCAAGAGCCGCCAAATCAATCAACGGGTTAACTGTTCTTGTGTAGCGAGAAATAGCCCTGAATTCATTCTGCCCTGAATAAATGCCGCGAATCTCAGTCAGGTTAAATGAAAGCGTTAATAAATCAACGATAGGCAAATAAATGCGTTCCGCAGCCGTATTTCCTCTTTGAGATGAATATACTTTGTTTCCTCTCTCCAAACCTTCAGCCATATATTTTTCAGCGGCAGCCTGATGTTCAAGGTTAAGCGTTGTATGAACTGTATAACCGTCGCGGAAATAATCCATGGTGCCGTACATCAGCGAATCCATTTCACGGCGCACATATTCGCTGAACCACGGCGCTTTATCTTCGCGTGTGAGATACGCGGAAAGAGAAGGTCTTGTCCAGTCAAAATTATCCCAGTATTTTTTATATGACGCTTCGGTATCTTCCTTGTCGGCATAACCGAATTGAACCATACGATCAAGAACAAAACGCTGCCTGTCCATAGCCAGCTCGGGATTTTTCAAAGGATCAAAACGGGTAGGTCCTGAAAGCAGAACAGCCAGTACTGCGGATTCCGCAAGGTCTACTTCTCTTGCGCTGTGCCCAAAGAAATACTTGCTGGCAGTTTCAACTCCGTAAGTACCGGGACCCATCGGCATGTAATTAAGATATATTTCAAGTATCTCGTTTTTTGTATAACGCCTTTCAATTTGAAAAGCCCACCACAATTCTTTTAATTTTCTCTTTACAGTGCGCTCGCTTCTATCTGTGTATAAAGTGCCGGCAACCTGCTGGGTTATCGTGGAACCGCCGCCAAAGTTTCTGCCGATCAACTGCCCGAACGCCGCGCGGATAATGCCTCTGATGCTGAAACCGCGGTGAGTGTAAAATTCAGGGTCTTCGCGGGCAAGAACGGCATGAATTAAATGCCTTGGCAGTTCACTTAACGATACCATTTCCCGTTTTTCATCGGATGCGAATTCTGTAATTAAATTACCGTTTATATCCAGAATTTTTGTCGGAAGAGCGGGAGCCAATTCAATAAAATTTTCATCATTCTTAATATTAGATGTCGTCGCAATCGCGAAGCCCAGACCAATACCCATAAGAACCACTACAGCGATGGTTAAAACGGCGATAAATTTAATAAATATAGAAAAAAAGATGCCGGCTCCAGAGCTACCCATATATAGAGCCTATTAAATTACAGCTTTTCAGTCAAGAGGGGCAAAACCCCTGAAGATTAAGCCGGACGCGTCTCACAAGCGTCTGTTTGGCTCATCAATCTGCGAAGTTTCCGTAATTCTAAATAAATTAATATACCTGTAACTAAAAATAAAAGACCGTCAACTACGGGAGTGGCGAAAATTACGCCCCAAAGACCCCATACTTTGCCGAAAATCAAAATACACGGAATAAGCGCTATGCACTGCCTTAGCATCGAAAGTAAAATTGAAGTTTTCGGACGGCCTGTAACCACAAAGAAATTTGATGAAACAATCTGGAAACCGGCAAGCGGCAGCAGGAGCATACTAATTCTCATCGCGCGCGGAGCGAACATCGTTAACGCTTCGCTGCTCTCGGGCGCGAATATGCCGACCAATTGAACGGAAAAAATTTGCACAACCGCAAACCCCAGCGTGCAGATTGAAGTAGCGGCTGCGATCGCGCCTGAATATGCACGTAACACACGCCGGTACAGCTTCGCGCCGTAATTATAACCGAGCAAAGGCTGCGCTCCTTGATTGATCCCGAAAACAGGCATTAAAATGAGCATTAACACGGCTCCTATAATGCTCATTCCCGAAAGAGCGATGTCCCCTCCTTTATCTACGCCAAGAGTAGCTGCTCCGTACCAGCCTGCGCTCATGTTGTTTAATAATTGCACAATAGACATTAGAAACTGCATTAGAAACTGCGCCGAGCCGAAAGCCATAATTTGAACAATTATAGACGCATCAGGTTTTAATGTTTTTAAATTTAACTTAACGACCGCTTTCTTGCTTAAAATGAATCTGAGTATGTAAGATGTTGAAATAAAAGTAGAAACAACAGTCGCCCATGCCGCGCCTTCAACGCCCCATCTAAACCATAAGATAAAAACCGCATCAAAAATAATGTTAAGCACAGCTCCCAGAATCATGGCAATCATTGTAACGCCGGGAAACCCCTGCGCTCTTGTGCAGTGTGACATTCCGAAACTTACCAGAAAGAAAACAGAACCATACAGCGTTATGCGAAGATATTTTTCAGCGTAACCTAGAGCTTCGCTTCCCGGCTCCGCGCCCAATAATGAAAGAATAGGATTGATAAAAACAAGTCCTGTTACTGTCATTAAAATACCGGCGCCGACCAGCAGAAAGAAACAATGATCGAGGGCATTCTCCGCTTCCTGCTTTCTGCCCTGCCCAAGCCGCATGGAGATCATGTTCGCGGCTCCTATGCCGAAGAGCATAGCGAACGCCATACCGATTGTCATTACAGGCAGAACAAGCGAAAGCCCTCCGAGCGCGATTTCATTAACAGCCTGTCCTACAAAAATTCGATCTACAAAATTGTAAAGAGCGTTTACCAGCATTCCGGTAATTGCGGGAATCGAAAATTTTAAAAGTAATTTCCCAACAGGCTCCACGCCCAGCTTTCCAGCCGCGTCAATTTTTTTCTCTTCCACTCCTAACTCCTAACTCCTAACTCCTAACTCCTAATTAAAAAAACTCCTCACTTAATCATCACAGCCCAAAGACGCAGCTCATGAGAAGCCCAATGAACAATCAAAAGGCGAAGGCAGCCATGAGAGCTTAACTCCTCATCAAGAACCGCCCTGGAAAAAACAGTTTTTATTACATCGTTAACTTTTGAAAACTCATTTGGAAAATCCAGAATCCAGCGCGACAAAGCGTTACCGTCGTTTTTCTTAACATAATTTTCAACTGATTCATGAAAATTTTCCGCGCAGGAGGCAATTACGGAAGCCGTGAACTTCGCTTTCTTTTTATTAAGCGCAGTATTGACAAATTCAAGCGCCGATTCAACTTCATCCATGGCAAGAGTAGCAGCTAACGAATTGTTCGCGGCGTAACGCGCTAAAATTTTATAAAACTTTTTCTGTGTATCTAATATTGCTGCTATCGCAAGAATTATTTCGTCCAGAAGATACGGCGGCGGATCTTTCCCGCGTAAAATATCCAGCAGAACAGAAACTGAATCGTGATGGCGGAATATTCCCAAAGACTCGGCTCCCATAATCTTTAACCTTGGATTTTGAGAATTTAAAATTATTTTTTCAATCTCCGGGCGGAAAGGTTCGTCTTTTATTTTTGCAAGCGCGATAACCGCTTCGCCTGCCAGCATGTAATCGTCAGAGGACGCAAGTTCCCTGAGTTTTGGAACTGCGAAAGCGCATGCGTGATTTCCAAGAATACGCGCGGAAATATACGCTGTCGTAAACGGATTATTCGTGATATCGTCCATCAGAGCTTTTTCGGCGTTTTTACTCAGCTTGTTCATTTTTTCCAAAGCTCTGATTGCTTCCATACGTGTCGCGAGTTTGGGAGAACGCGCGCGGTGCAAAAGACCTTCAATCGCAAGATGAGAAGGCGTGTTGTGCAGCTCGCCGAGAAGCTGTTCTTCTTCATGCGAATCTTCCGCTTTATCAAGTTTATCTAATAAACTTATCGCGCGAAGATCCCTAAAAGAAAAAATTACTTCAAGCGCGCCTGTAAGCGGGAGAGAGCCTAAAGGTTTCATTTTTTTCTGATTGAAAAGAGCGAGTATCACACAGGCAATCATTATAATGAAAAGCACTTTAAACGCTATAAAAGGAGAAATCCCGATAAAAAGCAGAAAGTCAATAAGAAGACCTGCTAAAAATGTTCCTGTCGCGCCGGCAAAACCCAAAACAAAAAAATAGAGAATTCCCATGTCCAGAATTTTATCCTGCGGAATCAATCCAAGAAAATATGTCTGCGCTATTCCTTCAGAACCGAGAAATCCAAAGTTAAGCATGAAAAACAAAAACACCATAAAGAGAATTACGCCGCTTACGTTCTCGACAATGGACTGCGGAAAAACAACAATGGGAATTAAACTTACTAGCCCAAGAATCACGCTGACGAGAAAAAGCGGTTTGGCGCCAAGACGATCAACAAGAAATTTTACAATTAAACCCGCCATCAAATGCCCAAGTCCGCCGAAAACAGCGTAAAGAGATATTAAACCGTCATTGTGCCCGAACACCTCGCGGGCGTAAACGACAACAAATGTTCGCGTAACGCCGGAAACAAGAACAACAAGAAAGAGAATAAACAAAAAATGTTTTATATAATCCTGGGAAAAAGCGTCTTTGAAAATATCAACAAGTTTTTTTGCGGGACCGTCGCTTCTTCGTTCAGGCTCAGGCACTTTTTTAATTACAACGCCGCTTATAATGCCTGTAACTACGCCTACGCTTAACAGAATAGAAAAAATAAAAATCGGCGGTTCCATTCCCAGAATCATGGCAATGATAAAACTTCCGAACATTCCGATCGAACTGTTAATAATTTGAATCTGCGTCATATAACTGCCCCTGTCAGGACCGCTTGCAAGCACGCTCAAAACAGGATTATTGCCGATCATTCCAATGCCGCGGAAAAGATGAAAAAGAAGAACGCCGAGCATAATTAAAAACAACGCCGTGTTTCTGTGACCCGCGTAATCGACAAAGGGAGCAGCCACCGCCAGTATCATGCAGATCGATCTGACTATCCATGTAAAACTAAAAATATTAATTATGGAAAAACGTCTTGAAAGAAGTCTTCCAAGAGGCAGCAGAAACAGCGCAATGTAAAAGGTTGAACTTAAAAGCCCGATGTATGTTGAGGAAGCGCCGAGGCGCAGAACAAAAAGAGTTAAAATAATCCCTACAAGTAAATTCCATGAAACAGCGTTAAATATATTAAATGAGTTATATGCTTCACGCGCCTTGCCCAAGCGGTAAGGAGATAATTGCGGTGTCATTTAATTAATCTATATTGCTTTTTTTTTTATTTCAAGGTATAGAGATATCATGATAAAAGAAGCGATAATTCAAGCGGCAAAAAGGGAAAATCTCTCTTATGAAACAGCCGAAGCGGTAATGAACGAAATCATGGAAGGCAAGGCGTCAGAAATCCAGATGGCAGCCTACCTTGCGGCAATGTCTGTAAAGGGTGAAACGATTGACGAAATCACAGCATCCGCTGCGGGAATGAGGAAACACTGCGTCAGAATTCTCCACGACATGAATGTGCTGGAAATTGTAGGCACAGGCGGAGATCATTCCAACTCGTTTAATATTTCCACAACGTCCGCGCTTGTAATTTCCGCTGCGGGGATTCCAATCGCAAAGCACGGCAACCGCGCGGCAACCAGCAGAACAGGTTCTGCGGATGTTCTCGAAGCTCTCGGCGTTGACATCACCATTTCGCCGGAACACAGCCTTCATCTTTTAAAAACAATCAATCTATGTTTTTTGTTTGCGCAAAATTATCACATATCGATGAAATACGTCGCGCCGGTGCGCAGAGAACTTGGCATTCGCACAATCTTCAATATACTCGGTCCGCTTGTAAATCCGGCAGGCGCAAGCATGGAACTTTTAGGTGTCTACGAACCTGAATTAATTGAACCGATGGCAAAAGTTCTCTGCAACCTCGGCGTAAAAAGCGGCATGGTCGTTTACGGCCACGATGGATTAGATGAAATCTCCATGGGCGCGCCGACAACAGTCTGCGAACTGCGAAACGGATTTATAAAAACTTATGACATAACGCCGGAACAATTCGGATTCGAACGCTGCACAAGGGACGATCTTCGCGGCGGCACTCCCGCGGAAAACGCGCAAATAACAAGAAACATTTTAAACGGTGAAATGGGACCCAAACGAAACGCTGTGCTGTTAAACTCCGCCGCGGCAATTCACATCGCCAAACCGGAGATTGAAATTAAAGAAGCGTTAAAAATGGCATCCGAAGCGATTGATTCCGGGAAAGCGAACGAGCAATTGAAGCAGTTTGTTGAACTGTCGCAGAAGAAATGATTGTTAAGAGTTTCTTACCATGAACAAAGAAATTTAAAAATTACACGGATTAAAATATACCTTGAAGCGAGGTGTTACTTGTGGTATAATAACACTATGAGGTTGCTATCTGTAAATATAGTATTATCCACAGCGAAACAATTAAAAAAAGAAGGTTGGAAATTTGATTGGGATAAATCATTTGGCGCAATTTCACAAAAAATAGCGTATTTAGAGAATGATAAAATACAAGGTTTAGTTGAGTTTGAAGAAGTACCTAGTTCATTATATAATATCATTTACCGTATTGAACTAGCTCCTGATAATATTGGTAAAAACAAAAAGATTGAGAATATAGCAGGTACACTTTTTGCTTATGTCGCAAAAGATTCACTGGATGCAGGATTTGAAGGTTTTGTGGTATTTGACAGTAAAACCATTTTAATTGATCATTATGTAGAAAAATATGGTGCACAGGTTCTCTTCGGGAATCGATTATACTTTGATACTAAAGCCAGTAAAGCTTTGGTAAATAAATATTTAAAAGGAGAAAACAATGGTTAAAAAATTAACATTGGTAAACACTAATCCTGATATATTAAAATATGACAACCGGAAAGCTATCGAGCTTGCTCAAACTCTAGGAAGACCGTTAACATCAGGTGAGTATGAAAAATTAAAAATTAAAAAGTCAGCTAAACCTAAAAAAATTACTGTAGCGAAAAGTTAGCTGCGATAAAAGTATGTTTCCCATCACAAATTAATAAATTTTTAAAGAAAAAATTCACATGGAGAGCACGGAGAATATCAAAAAAAATGGAGCTTCCAAGATATTCAGAAGCTCCAAAATTATTTATTTTACTTAACGTGAGCAGTTGCTTCTATCTCTCCGTAATTTTATTCTTCTATATGTGTATCATTATGCGAACATACTCTCTCCTGTTTTTCCGGCGCAACGCAGGTGGCGGCGGTTTTTTGCGCCCATTCGCTAAAATCGTGGTTCTCCGAATCAATGGGTATAACTTCGCCTGTTAAATTTTCATTACAACGATTACAATATCCTATTCCGGAATTGCCTTCTGCAATACAAGTCGCAGCAAATGCTCCTGGAAGGTCATGCCCGAGCGTGGTGTGGCTTCCAGTCCTTTCATCGGTTTTAGTGCAGTTTTGATTTAGACAAGATGCTGTGTCTTTACTTGCCGATGTACAGGTTGCAGATATTGTATCCTCTTCCCATTCCCAATTATGACCGATTGCGGCTTCGATTACATAACCGCAAACTGTACATGTTTGAGCCGTTTCGCATGCTGCGGCAGCTCCCGGAGTGTGTCAGTTTACGCATAGGTTTGTGTTTGGCGTTGTGCTATCATCGCAGGTTAACATTGTGAATGCGATTATTGCCGAAAGAGCGATAATTCCTAAAAATTTGATTGTGTTTCTCATAAAGAGCTCCTTTTGATTATATTCTTATACTAAAACTAATAATTGTATAAAATACCACTATTGTCAAGTGGTAATATATAACTAATACCTTATTATGATATAGGGGTTAGTTTTGGTTAAACCACAGACACAGGTTAAAGAACTTTTAGCAATAAATATCAAGGCATTAAGGAAGCAATGCAATTTTTCACAAGAAAAACTGGCGGAAGTCACAAGTCTTTCGTCACAATCCATTAGTGATATTGAAGGTTGTCGCACATGGGTAGGTGATAAAACGCTGGAAAACCTTGCAAAAGCTCTTAATGTTGATATTTATCAGCTTTTTATCCCTGTTAATGAGAAAAATGGAAATGAATCTGACGATTTTTTATATAATCGCCTTATAAAACTTCGAAAAGAGATGAAAGAAGACATAGATCATAGACTGGATCAGTTTTTTTTATCAGAAAAATCAATTTATTAATAAAAAATCGAAAAACCCGTTTGATGGAATCGGCAAACCTAAACCTCGAATCATCAACAATGCGAATTAATCCATTCAAGCAGATCAGATTCGGTAATAGAACTATCCGCGAGTCCCCAACCTAGTACTTCAAGCTCTTTATCAGTACAGGTAAGCGGAAGTCCGTTTATTTCTAAAAAAACCATCATTGCAAATATGCCTATTCGTTTATTTCCATCAAGAAAGGGATGATTTTTAATTAATGAAAAAGCAAGATGTGCAGCCATTGTTTGAATTGTTGGGTATAAATTTTGACCACTGAAAGTGTGATACGGCGAATTGACCGATAAGTCTAACAGATTAGTATCCCGAATCCCGTCAAGTCCGCCGCTTCGAGAGATAAGCATGCTATGCAGAGTTGTTATGTCTTCGACAGAGAGGCGTACGCAAGTCACTTTGCTAATGC
>JGI24695J34938_10001075_pt1 | contig 24661 bp, 18 predicted proteins | sample TergutCo191P3_FD_34938 | JGI IMG/M metagenome (IMG submission 34938)
ATTAAAATGTCCGAAAAAGGCGCAGGGTATCACATGCGATGCTGTAACCAGTGGATTTCCTTTACAACAGCAGAAATCACCGCAATGGTAAAGGTCGTATACGGCGAAGGCAGCGACCTAGAGGTTCGAGGACGTCTTTATAGCTGGCTTGGGCGTGAAAGAAGCGACCTTTTAAACGCCGCCGGAATAAAAGAAAAATTTGATGAAAACTTGACATCTCTTATCAATTTGTTAAAGAAAAATTTTAAGTTAAAAAAATAATCAATATTATCCTTGGGAAATCTGCGGGCTAAAAGTATTTTTTAAATTCTCTCATTTTTCCTTGCATCCTGCTCCCACAAACACTAGAGTTAATATATATGGAAGCTATGCTTGCCCAGAAAAGACGGGTCAGAAGTCCGGTTGGAGCCGGTATGTTCTATCCCGAAGACAGAAAAGAGACGCTGAATTACCTTGGTTCTTTAGGGCTCGAAGAGGGTCAGGGCGGGCATGCGCAGGCGATAATTGCTCCTCATGGGGCATGGAGCTACTCAGGGAAGCTCGTCGCCGAGGCTTTTTATTCCGCGATGGGCAGGAGCGAACGCATAAAAAGGGTGGTAATCCTTGGTCCTATCCACGATAAAAGGGAAAAAGGGCTTTTTCTGTCAAATTCGTACTCGTTTCATACGCCATTGGGTAATATTTTAGTAGATAAAGAAATGACCGAACAGCTCGCATTTTGCGGCAAGTTCTTCGAAATAAACGATATTCCGCATTTAGGAGAACATTCCATCGAAATCCTTCTTCCTTTTGTCAAATATTGCTTCCCGCAAGCCTCGATTGTTCCTATTTTGATGGGACAGCCCAAGGCACAGTACATTTATGACCTTGCTCAGGGCTTAAAAGCCGTTATAACGCCTGTTTTGGACGAAACGCTGATAATTGTCTCTTGCAATTTATCCTACGATAACGATCAGGGGACGGCGCGTGTTTTAGCCGAAGAAGTTTTAAAACTTTTTGCAGAAAGAAACTCTCCCGCTCTTGCCAATGCTATCTTGAACGGACGTTTAAATGCCTGCGGCGGCGCTCTTGCGGCGGGTCTTTTCGAAAGCGGTCTTCTCGATAAAACCTGTACCTGCTCGGTTGCAGACAATATGGTAAGCGCCGTAAGCTCTGAAAACAGCACCGTTTTTTACAGTGAATTGTCCTACGGCTGAAATAATAAAAACCGATAATTAAACATGCGCAAAATTTTATTATTTATATTGATTATTCTCGTGTTTTTATCATGCAAGACTCAGCCTCAAACAGCTCCGGCGGGATTACAAATCTTAGAACCGGCTTTTGAAGTAACGTCGATTTATATAATTCAAGCTGATATTGTGGTTACGGAATTTGAAGCGGTTTTAAAGGTAGAAAACCCAAATGATTTTGCGCTTGAAATGTCATCGATAACTTATGAACTTTTCGGCAATGGCCGTTTCTGGGCAGGACATTCCGTTACAAATATAATGCGCATACCTGCAAACAGCACAGAAGAAACGCGATTCCGTTTTGAAATGAACTTTATCAATATGTCAAGACCGTTATTAGACGATGTAATCGCCATGCGTCAGGTTAATTACCGCTTTAAAGGAAATGCGGAAGTACGCCCTGTACTCCCTGACATTCCGTTTTTTTCTGTCGCGTTCGACTGCTCCGGTTTGTCGGAAGTTAAACGAAGAGCAACCAGAGATTAATAATCTGCGGAATTTAAACGGCTTTTTTAAAATTTCTTGCGTTCATTATAAGCATTTGTAATCGGTTCTCGATATTTGCAAAACTTACGTCAGGGTCGTAATCAAGCGGCAGGATTTGAATGCCGGGGAAATGTTCTTTTAACTTTTTAATGATGCCGCGTCCGCAAATGTGATTCGGAAGGCATCCGAACGGCTGTAAAATTACGAAAGAGCGCACGCCGTGCTCTGCATAATGAAGAATATCAGCCGCAATTAAGAATGATTCGCCTGAAAGAATCGAGTGGTGCATTATATGATCGCTTAATTTTGCAACTTCTTCCAATGTAACATCAGGTTTGTATAAAGGATGCATTTTTGCGATTTTATCAGTATGTTTTACTGCCATGTCCATAAATTTATTTCCGCCGAATGCGAAAATTTTATCGTATAACGAATGGTTTACCTTAAATTCTTTTATTTCCGCGATAGTATGCTGAAGGAAAAGATGGCGGTAAATGCCGTACATTCGCGGGAACATTACTTCCATGCCGTTTTTTTCAAGATACCTTTCCACTTCCTGATTCGATCCCGGATGGAACGTTAAAAGATATTCACCCTGAATAAGAACTGGCTCTCTTAAAACAGAACGGTCGTAGCGAACGTCGCATAACGCTTTGATCGCTTTTTTAAAAGGTTTAAATGTGCCTGGAATGCCGCCTTTTGCAAGACCTGATGCAATCTCTTCAAACGCGTTTTCTGTAATTTTATCGGTTTCGCCTTTATTAAGTTCGTACGGGCGGATTTTTCTTCGAAGGTATTCAAGCGCGTCCGCCTGAGTTATTCCCCATACGACATTTGCATAAGTAATCGCGGTAAAGTTCATGCCGGGGTGCGCTTTTTTTAAATCGAACATATCCGTTGTGATTACCGCAACCTGCGGGAATCCCGCTTCATCAAGCGCTTTCCTTGTTAACGGCATATAATTTGCAAGGCGGCAGTCGCATAAAACTTTTGCGGTTCCCGCAACAGTATTCTCAGGATCGTATTTTCCGCTTTTTAATGCAAGAATAATTTCGCCTATAACAATTTGAGCTGGAAGACACATATCGTTATGCACATATTTTTTACCCATTGCAATCGCTTCGGCTCCTCCCATGGGAAGAGGTTCGGCTCTGTATCCGTCTTTGCAAAGAGCTCCGCTTAAAACATGGCAGAACGCTCTGCTTACATTGGGAATTAAAATGACTTTTTGTTTGTCTTTCTTTCCAAGTTTAACAGGATACGGATCGCCGAGCGGTTTAGCGTTATGCGCAACTTGGCTTCTTCGCGTCATTACAGTTTCTATGAATGAGCGCACGCGGATTCTAAGGGGACCGGCAATTTCGCTTTCGTCCATTTTTAAAATAAGCGGCGTTTTCCCCGAAATTTCGTCCATAAGACGAACCATTTCGTCTGTATATACCGCGTCATGGCCGCAGCCGAAACTAAAAATATCAACGTATTCAAGCGAAGGATGCTCTGCCGCGATTATTGCGCCCGATAAAAGTCGCGCGTGATTATTATTGGTAATTTCCGCGCGCGATTTTGCAAGGGAAACTTTTCCAAGATTGGGAAGAGAATCCAGCGTAAGCACAGGGATTCCCATGCTTGTAAAATAGCGCGAAAGGTTATGATTGATATGTTCGTCATATTGATAGTGGCGCCCCGCAAGAACAACCGCGAACTTTCCGCTTTTTTGCGTATCTTCGATGATTTTTGCGCCGTTTTCTGTCATTACGAGGTTAAAATCCGCAAGCGCTTTTTCCGCCTGCTTAATTGCCGCCATTGTTGTGTTATGTGCAATGTTAAAAGTTTCTTTCATAAAGCGGCAAAGCTGGAAGTCCTGATCCTTTTTGGAAAACCAATGGCAGATTGGCGAATCTAGCGGAATATTGTGCTTTTCCTGCGGATTATTAGAAAACTTTACGGATAATGGATACCCCTTTAGTACAGGACATGTAAACGTGCTGAATTTTTCCATGTTATCAGGAGGAAGCCTGTTTATCTGCGGAAAGAAAATCCTGTCAACCTTTTTGTTAATTAAGTCTTCTATGTGACCGTGAACAAGTTTTGCGGGGAAACATACTGTGTCGCTTGCGACAAATTGTATGCCTTCTTCGTAGAGTTTACGCGAGCTTCTTCTGGATAATTGAACCTTAAAACCAAGGCTTTGCCAAAAAACATTCCAGAACGGCATATTGCGCCAGAAATCCAAAACGCGAGGAATTCCGATAGTAATATTTTTTGACGGAAGCAATTGCGAGAAAGGATAATCCTTAAATACAAGTTCATCGCGCATTTTTACCATGTCGGGAACTTGGTTCATTGTTTTTGTTCTTTTGCTTATTTCTTCGCGTAACTCTTCCGGGTTTCCGATAAGCTCTCCGCGCTCGCAGCGGTTTCCTGTTACCCATGTCAAACCGTTAGAGAAGCGCACCAATGTGCGATTGCAGTTATTATTGCAGAAGGGGCAGATTAAATTAGCTTCCTGCGTATAATCAAAATCTTTAAGGGCTTCAAAACCCATAAAGCGCGAGCGATTACTCGGTCCGTGAGGTGAAGTATACCCGTGTTTTGCAATTTCGCGTTTTGTTAAAAGCGCGACTCCGATAGCTCCCATTTCGCCCGGGAACGGCGCGCGGACAACCGACTTTCCAAGATATTGTTCCAAAGCGCGAAGCACTGCGTCATTTTTTAATGTTCCGCCCTGTACGACAATTTTATCACCTAACTGGGCGGGATTAGAGATTCTTACCACTTTTGTAAAAACATTTTCTACGATAGAACGGCAAAGACCCGCCATAATATCATCAGCTTGTTTGCCGTTTTTTTGTTCCGTAATAATTGTGCTGTTCATAAAAACAGTACATCTGCTTCCAAGGCGGGCAGGATTTTTTGCGTTAAAAGATTGCTCCGCTATTTTATTAACTGGAATATTTAAAGTTTCCGCGAATGTTTCTAAGAATGAGCCGCATCCCGATGAACATGCTTCGTTTACTGTTATATTTGTAACGATTCCGTTTGAAATATTTATGGCTTTCATGTCCTGACCGCCGATGTCAAGAATAAAACTTACACCCGGGATATATTTTTGCGCGGCTGCGGCATGAGCGACTGTTTCAACCGTGTGATAATCCGCGCCCAGAGCCTTATCAAATAAAAGCTCTCCGTAACCTGTCGTTCCAAGCGCGATAATCTCTAAGTTGATTCCTTCTTCTTTGTATTTTGCGTACATTTCCAAAAGACCCTGCTTGATAACTTTTAACGGCTCTCCTTTGTTGGGGCTGTAAAAACAATCGACAACATTTTCATTTTCGTCTATCAATACAAATTTAGTTGTGGTAGAACCTGCGTCCAATCCAAGGTATACGCGAAGACAGTTGCCGCTGACTGCAGAAGAATCTTTTTTGATTGTCTGCATTTTGTGACGTGCAATAAATTCATTGCGTTCGCTATCGGAATCAAAAAAGTTTATGTTCTGTATTACGGAATTTCCCGCGACAATTTCCCTGTACATGGACAGGGTAGTAAGCGCGGCTTCTGGACTTATTGCTTTAATTTCTTCCTTAAACATTTCCGCGATACTAAGAGCAGTGCCGTACGCGATAAACAGTTCCGCTTTGGGCGGCAGAATAATATCGTCATCTTTAAGTCCAAGCCTTTCTGCAAAAACTCTAATAAGCGTAGGATTAAAAGTTAAAGGGCCGCCTTCAAAAACAACGGGCGCTTTAATTTCCAGCCCCTGTGCAAGGCCGCCGATTGTCTGTTTTGCAATCGCGTGAAAAGTTGAAAGAGCGATGTCGGGCAATAGTCCGCCCTGATTTAAAAGCGGCTGAATGTCGGTCTTTGCAAAAACACCGCACCTGCCTGAGATATCGTACACTTGAGTACCCAAAGCGGCGAGCGCGTCAAATTCTTCGACGGGGGTGCGAAGCAGTGTTGCTACTTCGTCTATAAATGCGCCTGTGCCGCCTGCGCAGCTTCCGTTCATTCTCATGTCGCCTGCGACCAAACGATTCGTCGCTTTATCATGGTAGAAAAAGACGATTTTGGCATCCTGACCGCCAAGTTCGATGGCTACGCTGGCTTTTGGGTAAAAAGTACGCACCGCGATAGAATTGGCGACAACTTCTTGAATATAGGGAACATGGAGCATTTCTGCGATGGTTCTGCCGCCGGAGCCGCAAAACGCAAGGCAGTATTGATTATTTGGGAATTTTTCAAAGATTTCCTGAAGCATCGAGCGCACTTTTTCACTCTGGGAAGCCTCATGCCTTTCATAACGGGAAAAAATTATATCTTTTGTGTCGCCTTGCAGTACCACGGCTTTAACCGTCGTGGAGCCGACGTCAATACCTACTTGCAGCATTCAGAAATCATATTTTAAGGTAAAATAAATAAATTTTCAACGGTTATTTTACCATATTTTGCGTTCTTGTACCGCCAGTTTGGCAACAGCCCGAACCGCTCTTGCTGCCTCTTCGCCGATACCGCAGCGCTCCGCTATTTGTGAAACATCCGCCGCGGCGATATTCGAAAGCGATTCGTAAGTTTTCATGATAACCGCGGCTCTTTTTGGACCGATTCCTTCGACAGATTCCAATGTAGAAAAGAGCAAATCCTTAGATCGAAGCCTTTGGTTAAAGCCGGTTGCAAAGCGGTGACATTCATCGCGCACATGCTGCAGGATTTTTAACGCTTCCGATTGCCGCGATAAAACGATTGGCTCCTTCGCTTCGGGAAGCCACAGTTCTTCTTCACGTTTTGCAAGTCCGACAGTTGGACATTCCACGCCAAGTTCATCAAGTACACCCTTCGCGGCGTTTACCTGCCCCAAGCCGCCGTCGATAAGAATCAAATCGGGCAATTCTTTTCCTTCACGGATTTGGCGTGAATATCGGCGGCTAACAGCTTCGCGCATTGCGGCATAATCGTCGACAATTCCGATAACAGTTCGCAGCTTAAAATAGCGGTAATTCTTGCGATCGGGAATTCCGTTTTTAAAAGTGATAAGGGAAGCGACAGGATGTTTTCCGTCTAGCTGCGCGATATCGAACCCTTCGATAAGTTCGGGTCTTGTATCAAGATTGAGCGCGCGCATAAGTTCGTCTAATGCAGGACCTGCGCCGCGTTCTTTTAACCGTTTGCGCAAATCTTCGGCTGCATTCTGCCGCGCCATCGCAAGAATAGCCCCATGATGTTTCTCCGTTGGCGTTATCAATTCAGGTATTCTTTCAAATTTTTCTTCAAAATTCCTCTCGCAAAGGCGCAAAGGCGCAAAGTTATTATTACTGTTTTCCTCTTCATCTTCCTTTGCGTCCTTGGCATCTTGGCGTCTTGGCGAGAGATCTTGGAAAAAAATTTTTGCGGGGGGAGGTCTTGATTGATCGTAATACGTCGTTATAAAAAGTTCCAATGAGTCCTGTTCGTCTGCGGCGGATTTTGTGCGGAAAAGATCGCGCCCTGTCATTTTGCCGCCTCGCATGGAAAAAACCGTAAATGTCGCAAGCACTCCTTCCGCTGCCCACGCGATATAATCCCTGTCTTCGGGATTTAAATCCTCCACGGAAGTTTCTTCGCCCGCAAGGTTTTCAATCGCCCTGATCGCGTTTCTGATTTGCGCCGCATCCTCAAATTTTAGCGCCCTTGCAGCCTCGTGCATTTTTACGGTGAGGTCGATAATAAGCGAATCGGTTTCGCCTGCAAGCAGTTTTACCACTTTCTGAACATGAAGTGCATAGTCTTCTTTGCCGATTTTTCCGCTGCACGGCGCCATGCACCGCCCGATGTGATAATACATGCAAGGGCCGTTCTTTTTGATTTTTTTGCATTTGCGAAGCGGAAAAAGTTTATCGATTAAATCGATCATCGCGGTTACCGCTTGTCCGTCGGGGAACGGTCCAAAGTAGAGGCTCTTGTCCTGAACCACTCTGCGAGTGCGGAAGATACGCGGAAAATCTTCATGCGTTATGCGAATTACAGGATAGGTTTTGCCGTCTTTAAGGCTTATGTTGTATTTTGGCGAATGCTGCTTTATAAGCGTATTTTCCAAAAGCAGGGCATCGTATTCGCTTTGGACAATTATTGTTTCAAGAGACGCGATGCGCCGCATGAGGGTAGCGGTTTTTGCGTCCTTCTCCCCTGTAAAATACGATTTTACGCGGTTTTTTAAAGATTTTGCCTTGCCCACATAGATGATTTCGCCTGCCGCGTCCTTCATTATGTAGACCCCGGGCTCGTTTGGAGCGTCCAGGGCGGCGGCTTTTAATTCCTTGATATTTTCTGAATTTAACTGATAATCCATATTGATTTTAGCCGATAATTATAGAAGAAAACCATGAAAAAATTACTTAATTTCGTAAACACAGTATACCTGTTCTTTTTTATTTGCGGTAGTGTCTTTGCTGTCGGAGAGCGAACCGTCGACCTTGGCGGAAGCGCGTCATGGACAAGAGCCGAAACAAAGACAAACATTATCGAAGCTAGGAGCCTTAGGCCCCATCCTGTTTTGATATTGTCTTCCGCGTCGGTATCGCAGGCGGACGGATATTCCGCCGCTACGGGAGTGCTTGGCAATTTTTCCCAATTGGCGCAGCCGGCACTCGACATGTCGATTTCGTTTGATGAAAGCCGACCCGAGCTATTCAGGGACATTACAGGAAATTACAGATTAACGGTTCCCTCCGATTTGGAAGTTGTCGATCGCTTAAGAGCGAGAGCGGGAAACGGCGCGGCTCTTTTCGGGCGATCGGGCGCGGACAGAAACACAGGCCCTCTTGTAATTCAGCCGCAGGGCAGAGAAGCGCTTTTTTCAAATGGGAACAGGCTTCGCGATTTTTCGATCGAGTTTTGGATTTTTCCGCAGAACATGGTAAACGGCGAACAAATTTTATCATGGGCGGCAGTCAGGCAGGTTAACGGAAATCAGGTTATTCAAAGAATTAATTGCGTGGCTTCAAGGAACAGATTGCAATGGTCATTTGTAAATTTCTTTGCTTCAATAAACGGTAACGCGTCTCTTAATTTAGAATTTTCCGGCAATGCGCCTGTTGTTCCGCGAAGATGGAGTCATCATATAATCAGGTTCGATGCAAGTACGGGTCTTCTTGAATATCTTGTAGACGGCTCATGCGAAACAATCATTTACGCGACATCGACAGGACGCGAAAACAGCGAAGTGTATACTCCGATAATCGGCGCTAACGGAAATTTTTTAATCGGCGAAAGTTTCAACGGTTTAATCGATGAATTCAGGGTGCATAATGCCTGCATAGGCCGATCTTCCATTCACAGATATTCTGCCGCAGGCGGAAGAATTCAAACGTCTCCAATTGATCTTGGAGAAAGCGCAAGCGGCGTTATGCGAATAAATGTAACAGGCGGAAGAACAAGCCTTAGGGGAACTGCCGTACGAAATGAATTCCGTGAAAACGGAAGATTCAAGTTTTCTGACGACTCTGAGATGAATTTTTTTATTAGGGCAAGCGAACATTCCTACGATTTGGGAAGGGCAAGATGGGTGCATTTTACCCCGGGCGCAGACATTTCAAATGTTCAAGGCCGTTATGTGCAAATAGCGGTTGATTTTTACCCTTCTGCAGACGGCGAATCTAGTCCGTATCTTGAACAGATGCGTATTGTTTACATGCCCGGCGAACCGCCGCTTCCGCCGCGCAACTTTACTGCAATCGCAAGAGACGGCAAGGTTGAGCTTCGCTGGCGAATCAGTCCTTCGCAGAATACGGCAGGTTACCGCATCTATTACTCAAGCGTCCGCGGCGAACTTTTCGGAACAGACGCTCTTCAGGGGTCTTCGCCGATAGACGCAGGCAGCAGAAACAGCTTTATAGTAGAAGGACTCACAAACGGAACGCTTTACTATTTCAGGGTGGCGGCGTATAATCGCGTAACAGGCGAAATAAACGAAGGTGAGTTTACCGCCGAAGTAACAGCCCGACCTCTGGCAGGCCTTGATCCATGAGTTTAAGCGAAAAAATAAGTAACTATATTTTAGATATGCCAAGCTTTCCTGTATCGGTCGGGAAAGCGCTTCAGGTTTGCAACAGCTTAAATATAAATCCTTCGGATTTAAATCATGTTATTTCGCTTGATCCTGTTTTGACAGGAAAACTGTTAAAGCTGATTAATTCCGCCTATTACGGGCTTGGAACACCCATTACATCGCTTATTAAAGCAATTACAATGCTTGGTCTTAACACTGTAAAAAATCTTGTTTTATCTTCCGCTGTTTTAAGTAATCTCCCCGGAAACAAAGGAATTGACGGGCTAAACATGGAAGGCTTTTGGCATCACTGTTTATGCGTTGGGGTAATGACAAAACTGCTTGCGGCAAAGCAGGGTATTGAGCCTAAATATTTAGAAGAATATTTTGCCGCAGGACTTCTGCATGATATCGGAAAAGCTCCGCTTAATGCAGTTTTATCTTCTGAATATATGCAAATGATTACAGTCGCGGACAGAGAACATAAGCCATTATTTTCAATCGAAGATGAGCTTGCAGGCATTAATCACTGCGCCGCCGGAGAAATGATTGCAAATTTATGGAAACTTGATAACCCCATAAAAGATGTAATTACATACCACCACAGAATAGAAGAATATACCGGAGAAAATAAAAATTTACTTTGTTTTACCGCAATTGCAGATTATTTTTCGCTTGTTTACGAGATTGGTTTTGCGGGCAACAGAAAACCTGTTAAACCGGAAGCAGGTATATGGGAAGCGATCGGCCTTAATGACGACGCTTACCTTGATTTAATGCCGAATCTGTACAATGAAATTGAAAATGCAAAAGTGTTCCTTCAGATATAATTCTTTTAATTGCCATTGATTAAATTTTTAAAAAGCCATATAATTCTATATCATGCTTTCAGTGCGTTTTTGGGGAGTTCGCGGTTCGATTCCGTGTCCGGGGCCCGACACAGTAATTTACGGCGGTAATACATCATGTCTCGAAATCCGAGCGGATGATCATCTTATAATAATCGACCTTGGCACAGGCGTTCGTCCTTTGGGCGAATGGCTTATCGAAAACGAAATTAAAAAATACGGAAAAATAAGCGCCGATATTTTAATTACCCATACCCATTGGGATCATATTATGGGTTTTCCGATGTTCAATCCGGTTTATGTGCCGGGAACGGAGCTTCGCATTACAGGTCCTGTCACATTCGAAGACGAAAGCTTAAAAGCGATTATGGAAACGCAGCTTTCGTATCAATATTGGCCTGTCACTCTTGCAGAGCTTGCCGCAAAAATCGAATACAATCAAATTAAAGAGACAACGATGGATCTTGGCGATGATCTTACGATAACAAGCAAATTTCTAAATCACACAATTTCATGTCTTGGCTACCGCGTCGATTATAAGGGTAAATCTATCGCGACCGTTTACGATCATGAACAGTACCGCAACTTGTTTGCAGAAGACAATTCCGCAACCCTTGAGGGAAAAATTGCCGCCGCCGAAGAAAACGAAAAGGTAAGGCAGTTTATAAGAGGAGCCGACATCGTCATTCATGATTCGCAATACACACAGGATGAATACGCAAGCCGCACGGGCTGGGGTCACAGTTCCTACGACGACACTGTAGAAGCGGTAAAAGACAACGATGTGAAAAAAGTCGTCTTTTTTCATCACGAACCATCACGAAAAGACTGTGAGCTTGCAGAAATCGAAAAAAAATACGAAGGCAGTTCACAGCCGCAAATTGTCATGGCACGCGAAGGGCTGATACTGGAAGCCTAGTTAAGAAATGCGTTTTTTATAAAGAATGCAGAAGCGGACGCGCAAAGCCCTGAGAGCTAGGATGGCTGGAATTATCTGCTAATTAACTCGGCCCGCTTCGCGGTCTCATTTTCATTAACTTGATTCAACACAGCCATAGACGCTCACAGGGCTTCCGCCTCCGTTCCTGAAAAAAACTATAAAGTATGCATTTCTGAAGGTAAAATTAAATGTTATAATAAAGTATATGAAGATAATTATTAGTTTGCAAATCTATTTGCAATATTTTATCGGGAGCGAATAAGATAAGTGAAAAATAAATTATTTAAATATTAGTTTTTATTCCAAGTCGTATGCTCAATAAATTAATATAAAGGCAGAGGCGCAAACTCTGTCATAGGCGTCTATGGTCTGCGTGTAAAATGCCAGCTAGCGGCTGTGTGGAAAAATGCCAGAGCCATTCTAGCCTATGGCAGGTTTTCGCCTCTGTCTTTGTGATTAAATATTTAAGCATACATTTTGTAAATAGCAAACTGGGAGTCTTGCGTTATGCAAAACTCCCGTTAATTATCCCTATTTAAAAACTTTGCTTGCGGCGTTAATGCTTGACGAACGCATTGTAATCTTTTTGATGGGCATTTTATCCTTAAGAAGCGCATGGAAAAGTTCGCAAAGGTTTTCGCAGGTGGAAACCTTTTTTGTAACAATTATGCGGTATTCAGGATATGACCATGCAAGAGGGTTGTCTATCTTTTTAAGAGGAACGCAGTTTTGCGGGTCATTGTTAATGCCTTCTTTTTTGTATACGGCAAGAACCGCGTCAAGAAGCGGGTCTCCTTCCTGAAACAATGTCGCATGATGGAAGTGGTCAACAATTTCCCACGCTTTTTTAAAACCTTCTTTACAGGCATGTGCATAGCCCGTAACGGGGTCTACCTTGTCTTCCAGTTCAATTTCTAAAAGACCCGAATGCCCATGAAGATGCTTGGCTTCCCTTGGCCAGTTCATAAACCTGTGGGCATACTGAAAATCCAGTCTAACTATTGAAGTGTATAAATCGCTCATATTAATCTCCTTTTAAGACATTATACCTTATAAATTGTATTTGCGGTAATACTTTCAAACTTCTTAAAATTCAAATAATACCCATATTTGATTATATAAATCAAATTTGTTATTATTAAGTAATGAGAAAAGTCTACATCGATTACAATGCAGCGGCTCCCCTGCGTCCGGAAGTAAAGGCCGCCATGACGGAAGATATGGAAATTTTCGGCAATGCTTCCAGTATGCATGCCTCAGGAAGGTTTGCAAGAGCAAGGGTAGAAAAGGCAAGGGAAAATGTCGCCAGTTTAATAAACGCGAAAGACGGCACGATTATTTTTACGTCAGGCGGCTCAGAGGCAAATAATACAGTTTTCCTAACAATGCGCCAAATTATTGAAGGATCAGGGAGCAGAGAGCAGGGAGCAGTAAATAGGGAAGAGATTTTAACAACGGCAATTGAGCATCCCTGTGTATTGAATTCTGCATTAAACCAAAAAAAAGCGGGTTTAAAAGTAACGATTCTCCCTGTCGATGAATACGGCAAACTTTTGATAGAAGAGTTAAAAAAGTCATTGAGCGAAAAAACGCTTTTTGTTTCCGTGATGGCGGCTAACAATGAAATAGGCACGGTGCAGGATATAAAAGAAATAACCGCGCTTGTAAAAGAAGCCGGCGCTTTTATGCACATAGACGCAGTGCAGGCGATAGGAAAAATCCCTTTTGACGCGCATGAAATAGGCGCCGATTACATTACAATCTCCGCGCATAAAATTTACGGCCCCAAAGGAGCAGGCGCGTTGTATGTAAAAAAAGGCGCGCCGCTTTTCCCGCTTGTTTTGGGCGGACATCAGGAGGACGGGTTAAGAGCCGGAACCTACAACAATTTGGGTATCCTCGGGTTTGGAAAAGCGGCCATGCTTGCCGCAGAAGAAGTTGAAAAATACGGCAAAACAATGACTCCCCTTCGCGATAAACTGCGCCGGGGAATCGAAGAAAAAATCCCGCATGTTAAAATTAACGGTCACCCAAAAGACATGCTTCCCAATACCTTGAATGTTTCATTCCCCGGCGCGGAAGGGGAGGCCATTTTGCTTTCAATGGACATGAAGGGAATTGAGGCTTCTACAGGCTCGGCATGCGCGTCGGGAAGCCTTGAACCTTCCCATGTTTTAATGGCAATCGGGGTGGGGCCTGAGCTTGCGCACGGTTCGATACGTTTTAGCCTGGGGTGGGGTATTACAGAAGACGACATTAATTATATAATAGAAACATTGCCTCCAATAATTGCGCGGCTTAGGGCAATGTCAACATTGTCCGATTGCTAAATCGACGATTGCTAAAAAAGGAGCAGGTTTTTGGACTGGTTATATTCTGACACTGTAAAAGAACATTTTTCAGATCCGCGCAATGTGCTTTTGGAAGACGAATCAAGTTTTGCGTATGATGCAAAAGGGCAGACAGGAAATATAAAATGCGGCGATCAAATGATGATGCTCCTAAAAATAAAAGACGACGTAATTACAGACGTGCGCTGGAAAACTTACGGCTGCGCAAGCGCAATAGCCAGCACCAGTATGCTCTCGGAAACAATCAAGGGAATGAAGATCGAGGACGCGTATAAAATAAAGCCTGAGGACCTTGTTGCAAAACTGGGAGGGCTTCCCAGCTTTAAAATCCATTGCTCTGTTCTGGGCGACAAGGCGCTTCGCGCGGCGATTGACGATTATTTAAAAAAAACAGGACGCGAAGGAATTCTTGTGGAAGAATCAACCGTTATCTGTCATTGTATCGGCATTACGGATAAGGATATAGAAGCCGCTTTTAAAAACGGAGCGCGTAACTGGCAGCAGCTTCAGGAAGCCACAAAAATAGGCACAGTCTGCGGGAGCTGTAAAGAAAAGGCCGAAGAAATTCTCCACGGCCTTGATCATATTTATTCATAATTAAAAACTAGGGAAAAATTATTTCTCCATTGGTAAATATCCGCCGTTTTCCGGCGGATATTTTTACGTTACCTTACTTCTGTTAAATTCGCAGGATCAAGGGCAAGCGGCGATCCGTTTGCGCGCTGGGTAAGCAATCGTCCCTGCTGGATTGTAACGCCTGCCTGAGGATGCACCTCTATAGCCGATCTTGCCTGAATAACAAGTTCGGTATTAAAGCGTCCGATATAATTTTTACCCTCGTGGACTGTTATGGCATAAAGATCGCTTCCGTTAACCCATAAAAGGCTTCCTGTTAAAATATCATCGTCGCCTTGTTTTGCCATTTCAAGACCGGTCTGGTTTATTTCTACAAGACGCACAGCTCCCTGTCCCCTTGCTTCGCCTGCAATTGCGATAAGTCTTCCGCTTATAAAGGTGATGGTTCTGATGTGCGTTAAATCAAGAGGAGAGCGTCTTATTTCGGATCCGTTGGCGGGATTTATACGGACAACTCTTCCCATTGTTGTCGGGCTTGTTCTTTCGATTGTTACGCCGAAAACTCCTGTTGGAGGCGTTTCCTGAGTAATGGCTGTCTGCTGATCTTGAGCAATTTGCTGCCTTTGTTCCTGAGCTTCCTGTGTTCTTTGTTCAGCATGTTCTTCAAGCCTTTGCGCTTCTTCTCTTCGTTCAGCAACGGCTTCTTCTCTTCTGTCAAGATCCTCGTCTCTTCTGTCAAGTTCTTCTTCACGCGCTGCGGCTTGTTCTTCTGTGATTCTGCCTGTATCACGTTCTTCCTGAACCTGCTGTCTTTCCCGCTCGGTCTGTCTTCTTTCTTCCATTATCTGTCTTTCTTCTTGTCTTGCCTGCTGTCTTTCAGTTTGAGACTGACGCTCCGCCTGCTCTGCTTCTCGTTCTATTAAATTAACAAGCTCCTGTCTCTGTGGAACGCCTTGATCATCTTCCCTTCTCATTTCTTCGATTACTCTTGCATCGGAAATAGCAGCAGTATCAACCGCGCCCAATCCGCCGATTCCAAGAGGAATAAGAATCAATGTTCTTCCCGGCCATTCGTCATATCTGATTGAAAGACCTGCTTTGTCACTTGTCAGGTTATTTATAACCATCGATTTATAGCGGTTCTGAAAATATTCCCAGTTGCCCCTGTATACGGCATTGTAAATAGTAATGAATTCGGCAAGGAGAAGAGCGTCGCTTGGACTGTAATTATATGCCGATTGCAAATACCCCTGAATAATTACGCGCAGGTTTCTAATATGATCTACCCCGGCGTCTACGCCAAGACCCAAAATATCAGCATCAAGTTTACTGCCATCGGGACCGGATACACAATGAATTACAAAGTACCGGTTTGCGGCTCCTACATTATATTGATAAGAATGTGCTCTTCTTTGTTCAAGAGTCATAGCATTCATGGCAGCTGCCTGGCTTCCTTCTCTTTCATTTACTTGACGTCCGACACTTACGCCGATTTGACGGATTGCTTCTCTTGTGTCAACACGGGCATGAGGTCCCTCGTAGTTAATAAATGTAACAGGCGGAAGGTCTTGCAATTCGTCTCTGTTAACCTGAGCAAAACCCGTTGCAGCGGTCACGATTAAAATGATAACGGCTGTTAAAACATATTTTGATATTTTCATTTATTGGCTCCTAATGGATTATTATAGTATATTTTTTTACAAAGAGCAATTAAAGAAAACGCTCTTTCTTTATACAAAAAAAATTAATAAAATCCCTTGACAACTCCTCTCCCGTATATTACAATTTGTAATATGACAGGATTAATGACAAACCCTAAAACAGAAGAAGTTATCACGACCGCAAGGCTTCCCATGAGCACCAGAAATAAGCTGATTACGCTCTCAAAATATAAAAATAAGACCAAGTCGGAAATCATTATAGAAGCCATAGAAATGTACTTCGACAAAGAAGAAAATGAGATGGATTCCTACACCCTGGGATTGCCCTATTTTGGCAAATACAGTTCAGGCGAGGGCGATTTGTCCACTACTTATAAACAACGCATAAAAGAGAAGCTCCGTGCACGACAGAATTCTTATTGATACAGGTCCTCTTGTTGCATTATTTGATTCCAGCGACAATCAGCACAAAAAAACCTTGGAATTTTTTTTAAAACGTCAATATCGATTTATCAGCACACTTGCGGTTTTTACAGAAGCATCTCATATGCTGGATTTCAGCGTTCATGCGCAGCAGGATTTTTATGAGTGGTCAATTTATCATGGAGTGATTATCTGCGATATAAATCAGCACGACTTGCCGCGCATTGCGGAATTTACAAAAAAATATTCCGACCTGCCTATGGATTTTGCCGATGCCACTTTGGTGATTGCCGCAGAAAAAACAGGCATCAGGGAAATTATCAGTTTAGATAAGGATTTTGACATTTACCGTCTTCCCGGCAGGGAACATATTCATAATGTGTTTCAATAATTATCTTAGCGAAGTAAGTTCCCTGTTTGCCTGTCTTCTTGTTGCCGCAGGCTGATTCGATGCTGATAAAAGATTCAATATTCTGATTCCTGTCTCGCTTAAAGGAGGGCCAGAAAACCTGCATAGTGCGCCTGTCGCCGATGCGATTGCGGTCAATATATGTTCGTCTCTGATTGAATTTTGAACAACAGAAAATAAAAATGTCTGAATCGCTAACCCTTGAGGATCTACTCCTATGTCGCCGATTGCGTTTATCGCGGCTCCTCTGATCAAAGGTTCTGTGTCTCTTCTAAAAATATTTATAAGCCACGGAATTGTTTCCTGCGATCCGATTTTTCCAAGAAGGTTTAATGCGGCAATTCTTGATTGCAGCGGCTCTTGTCCTGCCGTGATTTCAAGCAGGAAAGACGTCCATGCAATTTCATTTGCTCCGAACGTGCCTGCGTTTACAGCCGAGGTTATTTCGTCAAGCTTTGCTCTTTTCTCGCTTTCGTTTAACGGAATTTCAAGCGTATCAGAATGACGCGGGCGGCCCATTCCGTAAGTGCCGTCGGGGACAGGGCCGTATAACGCGTTTCTTTCCGGCAGCACGCGATCTTCAATTCTGTAAGCATAAAGTATCCAGTCTCTTGTTCCCGAATACAACACGCCGTCATTTCCAAACGCAGGCACAGAAGCCGCGTTATTTAAATATGTAAACCAGTGCCTTGTTCCGTCATGTGCAAAGCCTGTGGCTCCGTTTCTGCTTAAAATATAAATTCCTCTTTCGTCGCAGATCATTTCTACTTCGGTATTGTCAGGTCTTCCTCCCGAATTTGATAATTCCCTTATATGACTGTTTGCAGTCCAGAGAATTCTTCTTTCGTTTACAGATAATAAAACAACCCTTCCGTCATTTACTGTAGCCGCGATATTATTCCCCATGCTGACAGCCGCAAGCGGCCCTGAAGGAAGCCAAGGCATTACGGCGGAATGTTCACCGCTTTGCGCCGAAATAAACCAGTCTTCCGATGCGCCAAGCTCCTGCACTGCTCCGTTAGTATATAATATTATAATTCGATGCCGATCAAGCGATATTAAAAATCCGGGTCTTTCTGCAAGCGGCCATGTCTGCGTATTCCCGAAAGGATCCATCTGATAAATTGCGTTATTGTTAAGCGCAAACAGTATCCCGCCTGATTTATCCAGTTTAGGCGCGATTAATATCGGCGCTTCAAGAATTTTTGTCCACAATAAAGTCCCGGAGGCAGTGTAGCAATAAATTTTTTCGCTTGTCGGCGCAAACAATCTTCCGTCCCAGCCGACAATTACTTTTGCGCAAAGAGGCGCGTCCATTGATCTTCGCCACAACTCCCTTCCTGCGCGGTTAACTGCGATTAATGTTCCGTTCGTCCTTGATAAATATGATGTCCCTTCCCTTGATCTTGAAACAAAAGGACTGATTCTTCCCCTTGCTGAATAATTCCACATGTGGTTTCCGGAAGTGGAGTATGCCCTGATATTTCCGCCGTCAAGCGCGACAACCGCAGACTGCACTTGAACGGAAGGAAGCGATATGACAGCACCTCCCAGCGCCTGCCTCCAATACGGATCGCTTGTTACAAGCGCCTGCTCTCGTTCGGTACTTTGCGAATAAAGAGGCAAAGATAAAATGAGCATGAAAACGATTTTGCCGAATAAACAACGCATTAATTTAATTATAACACATTTTTATGATAGAATAACTGTATGGCACTTGGCGATATAATTAAAATAAAATTCGAAAGTATTGCATCGGGCGGCGACGCTTTGGGCAAACTTGATGGGAAAACGATTTTTACCGCAGGCGGCGCTCCTTTTGATCTTGCTCTATGCCGTATTACAGAGGAGCGCAATACATGGTCAAAAGCCGAAATACTGGAAATACAGGAACCTTCGCCTTTTCGCGTAAACGCTGATTGCGGCTATTATATTAAATGCGGCGGCTGCAATCTTATGCATATTGAATATGACGCGCAGCTTAATATAAAGACTTCTATTTTAAAGGAGCAATTGTTAAGAAGCACAGGAACAAAGCCGCCCGATATCGAAGTTTTTCCTTCGCCGCCGTATGAATACCGCAACAGAATGCAGTTTCATTGTTTAAGACAGGCGGCAGAAGGAGAAAATTTTAAATTCGGACTTAAAGGAAAAGGCACAAATGAAATAATCGCAATTTCGGATTGCCATATTGCAAATCCAGGAATAAGAAAAGTTTTAAAGGATACGGCGTCTTTTTCAAAACCAATAGAAAAAGATCGGTTTACTGTCTTTGCCTATAACGATGTTTTTTTAAGCGAAGGAGGGCAGGGAAGGGGAAAAATAAAGCTTTTAAATAAAGAAATAACTCTTGATGCGGGAGTGTTTTTTCAGAGCAATTGTTTTATGCTGGAAAAATTGATTATTGAGCTTGGAAAAATTGGCGAAAATGCGGATACAAATCTGCCTATGGCTGATTTGTACTGCGGGGTCGGAACATTTGCCTTTTTTTTAAGCGGCAGTTTTCCAAAAGTAATCCTTGCAGAGGAAAATAAAAGCGCAATTGCGCTTGCCCGCGAAAATTTGAGAGGCATAAACGCCGAATTTTTTGCGTTACGCGACAGTGAATGGTATAAGGAAGGGAATAGGGGTCAGGGTTCAGGAACCAAAAAAAAGGGGGCATTTATAAGCGGAGAAGCGTTCGGCTTTGCCGTGCTGGATCCTCCGCGAGCAGGTCTTAATATAAAATTTGCAAAAGCGCTCGCAGAGAATGGTCCAAAGATTATTGCCTATGTCAGCTGTGACGCATCTTCCCTTGCGCGCGACTCAAAAATATTACAGGGAGGGGGTTATATGCTAAAAGAACTCAAACTTTTTGATTTTTATCCGCATACTGCGCACATCGAAAGCCTTGCTGTTTTTAAAAAGCCGTAACAGACGATCCTGTCACTTGAGACTTGACCGCGAATCCTATATAATACCCTATGGTTCAAGGCGAATCCTTTTTTGAAAGCCATGACGGCGCAAAGCTCTATCTGTACAAGTGGTCTCCCGAGAAAAGAGTTAAAGCCGTTGTACATATCATTCACGGCATGACAGAACATGCTGCGCGTTACCGCCGCCTTGCAGAAAAACTTACCGAAGCGGGAATTGAAATATGGGCGGCAGATCAAAGGGGGCACGGAAAAACCGCAAACCTGGATGTAAATGGGGAAGACAAGGGCGGGCTTTTGGGTCATTGCGGCGACAATAACGGCATAACGCGTGTCACCGCCGACATTCACAATATAAACGTAGAGATTCGCAGGGAAAGACCCGACACCCCTATTTTTCTTTTTGGACATTCGTGGGGCTCTTTTATCGTGCAGAATTACATGACCTATACCGACGATTTAAAAATAGACGGCTGTATTCTTTGCGGAACCAAGGGACCAGGAGATTTTATGGTGATGGCGGGGCTTCCCTTAATGATAATGCTTTCTACTTTAAAAGGGCAGCGCAAAGGTTCGCGTTTTGCAAGATCGGTTGCAGATGGCGCATACAATAAACCGTTTAAGCCCAATCGCACGTTTTTTGACTGGCTTAGCAGAGACAATGAAGAAGTAGATAAATATGTAGACGATCCGCTCTGCGGTTTTTTATGTTCTACCGGTTTTTACCGTGACTTGGCAAAGGCGCTTTACAATATTCACAGGCACGATGTGATGGCAAGGATAAATCGATCACTGCCTGTGTATGTGCTAAGCGGAAGCGCAGATCCCGTGGGCGATATGGGAAAAAGTCCTACTGCTCTTGTAAACATATACAGAGATATTGGAGTAAAAGATTGCGAGTTTGTGCTGTATCCTGGCGCCAGGCATGAATTATTAAATGAGACAAACCGTGAGGAAGTAATGGACAATCTTCTTTCATGGGTTAACAAACATTGCCTTAATGAGATATAGATATAAAACCGGTGCAAACGGAAAACCGGAAAAAAAAGCTGTAATTTACACATGCGATGAACATGGCATAAATTTCGCCGATGTTGACGGCGAGGCTGTAAGCATTATAAGAAAATTAAAAAGCGCAGGTTACGATTCATACGTCGTAGGCGGAGCTGTGCGTGATTTGATTCTTGGAAAAAAACCGAAAGATTTTGACATCGTAAGCGCCGCAAGCCCCGGGCGAATTAAAAAATTATTCCGCAATTCAAGAATTATTGGAAGGCGTTTTCGACTGGTTCACGTTTATTCGGGCGAAAAGATATTTGAAGTATCAACTTTCCGCTCTTTAAAAGACGGGCATACAAGCAATACTTTCGGCACAATAGAAGAAGACGTGCAGCGCAGGGATTTTACGTTAAACGCTCTTTTTTACGATCCGCAGCAGCAAATTGTCGTAGACTATGTTGGTGGTATGGATGACATAAAGAAAAAACAGATAAAACCCATTATCAACCTGAATGATATTTTTACGGACGATCCTGTAAGAATGATTCGTGCCTGCAAATATTCTGCGATCTCCGGGTTTTCGATGCCTGTCAATCTTAAAAAGAAAATTACTTCTCAGTCCAATTTACTTTTAAATATTTCTCCTTCCCGTTTAACAGAAGAAATGTTTAAAATTATAAATTCAGACAAAGCTGCGGTAATCGTAGAATCGCTCGAAAAATCCGGGCTTTACAATTATTTGCAGCCTGGGGCCTGCGCCCTTATGAAAAAGAGCGCCGATTTTAAGAAAAAATATTACGAGAGTCTTTCAAAACTTAAAGGAGCCGAGAATAAACGCGGAGAAGCTTTGGGCGCTCTTTTTAAGGATTACCTTGAAACAACCTGCGAATGGAAACCGGGACCTACAGAAAATTTTAAAGAGATTTGCAAAGATGCGCGTTATTTTATAATGCCTATTAATCCACCGCGTTTTGATTTTCATTATTCTGTAAAAAAATTCTTAAGCTCCAAAGGCATTACGATAAAGCGCATCATTTTAAAACCTGTTACACCGCAGGAAGAAGAAGAAAAATCCGGCGCTAAACGCCGACGTAAACGCCGAAGAAAACCAAAACCGCAGGCATAAAGCAGAAGGTTTAATTTTAATGGGGTAAATATGAAATTCAAAATAGTTTTATTTTTATTTTTAACTTGTTTATTTTTTTTTGGGTGCCAAAATGAATAATCAAAAAGAGAAAGCGCGCAAAGGCAAAATAGAAATTTAAATACGTCTAATTCTTCACAGAATACAACACGTGAACAAAATGAAAGCTCGCGCGCTGAAAATCAGGCTAAAATAACTTTAATGGCGCTTCCTTCCGATGTAACGCCGCAGCAGTTTCTCCTTGGAGAATGGCATGATGATAACAATGGGTATGCGAATTTCGGCGAAGATTCAAGAATCGTGCACGGTATTCAGGAAACTCAAGCAGGCTTTAACGGAACATGGAGAGTGCAAAAAACAGAAAGGGAAGGCGTTTTATTTGTTAATCTTGAATTAGAAAATTATGATTGGGATAGAGACAGAACTTATGGATGGAGTGAAAACTGGAATATAGAAATTTTATCTTATAATAAAATTATAATAGAAACAGACAGAAACAGAAGCCGTAATGCATTTACAAGAGTAAATTCAAAAATAAGAAAAATAATTGATGATGATGATGCAGAAGAATTAAAAAAACATTTGGAAGATCAAAACGACATAGAAGAAAGGCTTGTTTACGGCAATACGCTGTTAATGTATGCGATAAATGCAAGAAAGCCCAAGACAGCTTTATTACTTATAGAAATGGGAGCTGATATAAATGTTTTAAACTCAAGAGGTCAGACGCTTTTAGATTTGTCATCGCAAAGAACTCCCGATAACACGTTTAAAGATGTGCAGCTTGCATTATTAAATCGCGGCGTAACAATTAGTTCAAAAGAAATAGAAGAAAATGTTTATAATTCGATTAGCCTTGTACAGACATTTATAGGTCATAGAAACTGGATAACCTGCGCACAGTTTAGTCCTTGCGGTAATTTTATTTTTTCCGCTGATTTAAATAATTTAATACGTTATTGGGATATTGCATCAAGAAATATAATATGGAGAAAAGATATTGAAGAAGGGTATATATACAGCCCTGTTTTCACAAAAGACGGCACTCAAATATATACAGGAGCCGGCAGAAGAATAATTGTGTTTAACGCTCTTACAGGAGAAGAAATAAAAAGGTATCCAGGGCATCCTGACACCATAAACTCTATTACATTAAACCCCGATGAATCAATAGTTGCTTCCGCTTCCGATGATGCTTCCATGAGGCTTTGGGAAACATCAAGCATAAATCTTATGAGATCCATCATGTCAAGAGTTACACTTGCAATAAAATCCGCAGTCTTTTCGCCTTGCGGAAATTTTCTGCTTTCAGGGTCAAGGGGTACATCGCTTGTAAATTTATGGAATGTATCTACAGGAGAAATGATTAGAAGATACAATGGACAGGATGGTTATATTTTCTCTGTTGCTTTTAGTCCCTGCGGTAATTATATAATCGCAGGCGCAGATTCAGGCACGGTTGTTAAATGGAACACCCATACAGGAGAAATGCTTTTAACAATGAGAGGCACACAAGAGCACGTTAAAAGCGTAGATTACAGTCCCTGCGGAAAATATATAACAGCAGGAGCAACTGATAAAAAAAAATTTTAAATGCTCTTTCAGGCGAAGAAATTAGAACACTTTCGGTTCATTCAAGCGAAATTTCAACAGTTTCATTCAGCCCCTGCGGCAGATTTATTGTATCAGGTTCGTATGACAGAACAGTAAAAGTTTTAGATGTCGGCTGGTTTTTAGACAGGTATGAACGTGAAAAAGCAGAGATTAATTAATGAAGAAATTCATTCAATAATTTTATCGATAATAATATTCACTTCTTCAATTAAAATTCCCAAATAGCGTTCGATATCATCGATAAGATACTGCTGCAGTTCCAAAACGTTTCCGCTAAGCTCTTCGCCGTAAGGCACGTCGATAGTTATTACAAGGCGGTATCCCATCTCGGCGTCTTTAACAAGGATTTTTTTAATTTTGATATTTTGGTTATATTCGTATGTGCAATGCGTTACATATTCAGATAACGCGCTCTCTGATATTATAACTCTTCCGTGTTTTGAATATTCGGGTCTTACAAGGGATTTTTCAAGCAGGGTGGGGACAGGACCAATGACAGAAGCAACCCCTGAGATTTCTTCAGAGCGCAGACTTTCGCTGTGTGTTTTGCTCGGAACAAGACGCTTTTTAAAGATTCTAATTGCGTCATAAAAAATATTCGGATAATTACGCTTTATCTCGATTGACGGAACGGGGATAACATGTTTGCCTTCTATGCGTCTTGTTCTAATCGCCTTGTCAATTTCTTCCTGCGACGCAATATCTTCTATTCTGATAATTTTATTAGGCGGCGGAAGCTGAAGCCTTGCCGCAATTTTATGCACCATTTTATCGGAAGTTCCTAAAAGTAAAATCCGTTTGAATTTTTCGCTTTGAAGTCGGCGTGCAACTTCGTCTCTGTGCGATTTATCGTCAAAAAGAGCGGCTTTAACGGCAGCCATAAATGAGTTTTCTGTTTTTGCGGAATGTCCCGCAATGATACGATTGTCTTTTATCAAAAGACCATCGTCAATCAGAAAATCGACCCTGTAACGCTGAGCGACTATTTTGGCATGGAAACTTTTGCCTGTACCGCTTTCTCCGACAAGAGCGAAAACCTTTTTCCG
>JGI24695J34938_10001078_pt1 | contig 24645 bp, 17 predicted proteins | sample TergutCo191P3_FD_34938 | JGI IMG/M metagenome (IMG submission 34938)
TACAGATTCTACAAACGCTGAACGGCTGTACCGTGAACACGGCGAAAATATCCGTTATATGGCGGCTTGGAAAAAATGGCTTGTATGGAACGGCTGCCGTTGGGAGGTTGACGAAGGTAATTCCATGATACAGGAAAAATGCCTTACGACTATCAGGGGTATCCACAGGGAAGTGCTGCGGACAGGTAATATCAGGGAGCGTATCGAGATTGAAAAATTCGCAACTTTGAGCGAAAACGCAAGGAGAAGAAAATCATGTGTCGAGATGGCTACCTTGATAAAAGAATTGAATATCACAAGCGAATGTCTTGATACAAATCCTTGGCTTCTGAATTGCCGTAACGGGACTGTTAATCTTTTGACAGGTGAATTTACGGAGCATAAGCAATCGGATTTTGTTACAAAAATGGCTAATGTCGATTATGATCGGAAAGCCGACTGTCCGCTCTGGAAAGAATTTATACGTCAGATTATGAACTATAAAGCCGATGTGATGGATTTTCTGCAAACCGCTTCCGGTTGGGCTGTTACAGGAGATAATATCGAACAGATGATGTTTATTCTGTTCGGAAGCGGAGCAAACGGAAAAACAACTTTTTTGAATACGCTCATGTATCTGTTGGGCGATTACGCTACCGCTACTCCGACTGAAACATTTATGCGTAAGTCGGGAGAGCAAATTACAAACGATATAGCGAGATTGAGGGGTACAAGGTTTGTTACTACTACCGAAGCAGAACAGGGACGGCGGCTGTCAGAGCCTTTAATCAAAAAGATTACAGGAAATGATTTAATGACAGCTCGGTTTTTATACGGTGAGTATTTTAACTTTGTGCCCACATTTAAAATCTTCATGGCTACCAATCATAAACTTGTTATTAAAGGGACTGATTACGGTATTTGGCGGAGGATTAAACTGATTCCTTTTACTACGAGAATTCCTGAAGATAAACAAGATAAACGGCTTGAGGAGAAATTGAAAGCCGAAGCGAGCGGTATATTGAACTGGCTTTTGGAAGGAGCGGCAAGGTGGAAAAAAGACGGCTTGAACGCTCCATCGGCTGTATTAAACGCCACTGACGAATATCGCGGGGAGATGGATGTTATCGGCAATTTCCTAAATGACTGCTGCATTGTGAAGGAAGGAGCTAACATCAGGATTAGGGAACTGTTTAAAGCGTATTCGGACTGGTGCGACGATAACAACGAAAATGCAGTGAGCGAGAGGTTTTTCTCGATGAGGCTTAAAGAAATTGGGTATAAGCAATGCAGGACTTCGGAAGCGAGGTTTTGGTCGGGGTTGGAGTTACAGGTTTAGACTTTATGCTTGTTGCTTGTTCCCCCGTGCGCCCCTGTAGGGGTAAACAAGCAATGGCATAGGGTTGATAAAAACTTATATCAGAATTATGCAACAGTAGGCTTTATCTGTTCTTTAAAAACATAATTTTCTTTCTCGAAAAATATTTCGACACTAGAAAAAATTAATATTGACAAAAAGTAGCAATTTTTTAGAGACGCACGCACTCCCTGATATAAAAATTGCATCCTTGCAATTTTTATATCTTGTAGTTTTTACTTTGTAAAAACTACACTAAATCATTATGACAGCGGCATCCATACCGACTAAAGCGAAAATAATGACAATTAAAATGTTCATCAAAAAAGCCGTCATGTCATTATCAGAAGTAATATTTATATACTCTTTATATATGTTTTTTATCTCTTTCTTTTTTCTTTAATAATAAAAAATAAAAAAAAATTATATAAAGGAGAAATAGAAAGAAGAATTTAGGAAAAAAGATAAAATGACTTTCATTTTGTCATTATGTTTCGGTCGGTCTTCCCCGCCGAGACTGAAATTACTTTTTACTTTCAAGAATTTTTTATGAAGATAGGGCTTTTTCAGATTTTTCTCAACTGGCGGGGCAAGATGGAATGAACGCTGTCACTTTTCATTCTGTCCGCTATGGCAGTAAGAGAGCTTTTAATTTTCACTTTCAAGACCGCCTCTAGTCTGCCGATTGCGGAGTGAGCGAAGCGAATGGAGCAAGCGGCTGTCTAGCGGTGAGAGCCGATAAAAGCAATAGCGGAAAACGCGCCGCCAAATAGTACCGTGGTGCTTTTGGCGGCGTATGTGGAGTATGCCTTTGTTTGTTTTCTGCCATAGCAGAAATAGCCGATTTCTTTGCTTCGTGAGCAAGGCGGTATCGGAATTGTTATTGGTGTTTTGGTTACGAATAAAAGAGCCATCGGCAGTATTCATGGTGTAACAACACCGCTAGTCTGAAGTTTGCAAAGCGTAACGGAGTGAAGCGGAGCAAGGCTGAGGACTAGCGATAGAGCCGAAAAACTGTTCACTGCGAAGGAAACCGCTTCATTGGTAAAGTGGTATCGAAATAAAGGTAAATATTTCGCTAGGGAATTTGGGAGGATGCTTTCATCACGTCAGCCGTGGGTGGACATCGAGAGACTTAGGCGGAACGGAGGGTTTTCAAGAGCCGCATTTTTTATCACTTATACATCAGTCCCTATTGCACATATCCGCAAGGTTTGCGACGTTCCAGCCTGCCTTTTGATTTACACTTTCATTTTTGAATAACCGTAGGCTGGAATGTAGGTGAGGCGAAGCCGAACCGCAAACCGCCGGATATGTGTGGTAGGGGGAGAGCCGATTAATGCTTACATGACGATGAACTGAAAACCCTCCGTTCCGCCGTATTGAATTATAATTTGCTTGATGTAAGACGAAAATATAACGGCGTTTTAGAGTGCCGATAAACGTAACATTTTTTAAAGGTGGGGGCAGGGGTTTTTGTGCCGCTGTTGTTTTTTGCCTTTGATTTACCGCAGAAAAATATGGGCGTGATGGATTAGCCCATATTTTTCTGTTTAGCCTTGCAAGGATGCAAGGCTAAAATTGGGATTACGTCATTGGAAAAACTGCGGCACAAAAAGGGCTGTCTGGTCGAAAAAATTGCGTAGTGTAGCGCAAGCGGAACGGAGCAATTTTTACCTTTATAATAATTGTAAATAATATTTATATTTTTTATATTCAGATTATTGCAATTTATCTTTATTTAATACAAAATAATTTATCATGATATTAAATGACTTGGAGTAAATTATGTATAAAGCTGCCGTTATTGAAATATTAATTGCTTCACCTAGTGATGTAATTAAAGAAAGAGATTTAATTCGTAATATAATTGATGAATGGAATGTAATACATTCTAGAAACCGAAAAGCTGTCCTTAAACATATTGGATGGGAGAAAAATGTATATTCGTCCTTAGAAGGTAAAGAACCACAAGCTATTATCAACGAACAAATTCTTAATAACATTGATTTGTTAGTTGGAATATTCTGGACACGTATTGGAACACCTACAAATAATTTCGAAAGTGGAACCATAGAAGAAATAAAAAAGCATATGCAAAAGAATAAACCTGTTATGGTATATTTTTCTGATGCACCTGTTGTTCCTTCAAGTATTGATCAAGAACAATATGAAAAGTTAATTGATTTTAAAAACTGGTGTAAAGGGAACGGAATTATAAATACATTTAACTCTATAGATGATATAAATAATATTTTTAGAAATCAATTAGGTATTATTATGAATGAGAATCAATATATTTTAAATCTAATAGGAAATAACACAGATGAAGATATTTCACTAAATCAAAATAGAAAAGATATATTAATTTCAGAAGAAGCAAAACAATTACTAAAAGAAATTTCATTAGATAGTTCAGGTCATCTAACCGCATTATTGACGCTTGGTGGGTACTCAGTACACACTAATGGAAAAGACATATCTGCAGGGAGATATGAAGCAAGAGAGGTAGCCAGAATAAATGCAATTATTGAAGAATTAGAAAAATTTGATTTTATTAGACCATCTTCTCATGAAAGAGATCTATTCACTATTACAGCAAAAGGATACAACTTGGCAGATAAAATTGAATATCAAGAATGATAGATTATCTTAAAATTAACCGCTTGTAATAAAGATTTTAAAAACTACTTATAACCTTAAATTTGAGTGACTAGATATTTGTTTTGTTTTTAGTCATTTTTTTTAGTAGAATTGGCTTGTAGAGGGCTCTAGTAGTCCTAAAGGTGAAACGATACGGCAGTGGGTATTCGGAACGCTCTACGGGCTTCTATTTGCAAAATTCGAGGTGTTTTTATTTCAGTCTGCAATATAAAAAATTCCCTATTCTGTCGGTACGTTATGCGAAACTATTCAAATATGTTATCAATTATGACATCAATTTTTGATAATAACAGGACATAACAGAGCATTATAAAGAGTAATTGGTACTTGACTAATTCTTTGTATAGCATATACTTAGAGCAATAGAGAGTACCAAATAGCAAGTGAAAACAACGGGCACGAACCACACAAACCAACACGAACTTACTGTCCGCTTCTTCACCTGTTACACAGTTACGTTCATATATTCCAGTACCATTTCATCAAGGATTTCTGAAGAGGTCTTGTGGGAAGCTTCGGCTCGGGAACGCAGAAACGCGGCAGAAACATCACTTATTACAATGACGTTTCCTTTATTTTTCATGAAGAAGCCATTTTTGCCGTTTCCTGATACTTTCGGCGTGGTCTTTGTCAGTAATTCGTCAAGTGCATCATATTCTTCTTCGGTTAAGTCCTGCATGGTTTCCTCCTGGGTCATTTCATTTTGAGCAAGGCTATAAAAGAATCCCGGCATTTCATTGCGTGAAATACGCGGATTGTATCCACATCAATCACATTATACACGATCTCTAGTAAATTGCCATTGCCGTCAAAACCAATCAACAAATATTTATTATCAAATTCGTCCAATATATCATCGTATGCTACATTAATGACGGCTTTAATAATGTATTTTTCGGTAACGCCATGCTTGAACGCCGATTTATAATACTGTATAGTAATATTCACTTTGTCGTTCACTGCCATTCCTCTCTCCCCCCAAAAAAAACCTAAAAAGCCCGTTCTCTACAGGTACGTTAGCGCTCTTATAATCTTTCCGCGCATCTCACGCGTTAAAAAACCCGCACAGCACGAACGTTTTTGCAGCCACATTATTAAAAATAAATTCACCACGAACCACACAAACCAACACGAACTTACTGTCCGCTTCTTCATCTTAAACCTAAGAAATATCAGCTATCATATATTAATAGGTGAAGATTAAAATATCAAAGCACAGGTTCGTGAAGGAACCGCAGGTTCCGGTTCGTGGTAAAACCCCCTCCCCCCAAAAAACCCCTAAAAAGCCCGCACAGCTCGGAAAGGAAAATTGGAATTCCTAGCGCCCTGGGCGTTCTCGCCACTGTTGAACCATTGAATAAACACATACTCGGTATTGTTAGTGATCTGCGACGAAGTCAAATAACTGGTTGCTGTAGCACCCAAATGCGCTCTGGCTTTATACATTTCGTTTAACTCTCCCAGACTTGGAAGAAACCAGTCGTCATATACTGTTACTCCGACAGTTACTGTCTTACTAGCGCAAACTTGAGCCGCTCTTCCTGTTTCACCTAATTCTGTTAATCGATTTGCTATTATCTGCGTGTCCCTTCTGCCTGCGCCAATATTGTTAAAATTTGATGTAGAGGTTGTTGTTATACCGCTTATTGATGTATTTAGCGCTCCCCATTGTGCAGAAGTTTCATTTGTAGGAGCGGCTTCGAGGTAATAGGCGGTGTAAGAGGAGAAATGCCCCGTACCGCCGGTTTCGTATCCTTGTACGGTAAAGCCGGAAAGATTACGGTATATAATTATTCCGCCTGCGGGTCCGGTATCGCCGACATTGTACACTCTCCTTATCAGCCTGCCCAAATCCGTTCCTGTTGTGCCGATTAAGTGCGTGTCGCTGATGTTCCAACTCCTTGGACCATTGGTAAATACCCCAAGACCGATTCTTGCGACTTGTGCGTTCGTTATGCCGTTAAAGAGTATTCTATTTTGATACCGATCAATAATCATTACGATTTCGTTGGTAGATGAAATAGAGCTAACACCAGCCCCCAGGTTGAGTGTTGTAATATTGCCTGTCCATCCTGCTGCCGTATTGACAGTAGCGATAGCGGTCCCGCTATTCCAGTATAATACGAGAGTGCCGATATTGGCATTACCCGAAAGGGTGAAGCTGCCGATGGGAGAATCGTTCTGACCTGCCGCATGCCGAAATACGTCGGAGGCTTCCGTTCCTCTGGTATTACCTGTGATACTGCCGCCCGTCATTGTGAATGTGCCGTGACCTAAATACACTCCGCCAGAAGAAATATATCCGGCACTGCTATTATTACCGGTAATTTCTCCGCCTGACATTTCAAAAACCGCGTTTGCTGATGTCTCTCTCCCAATAGTAACTGCCGCTCTGTTATTGCCTTGAGAGTTCATTTGATGTCCTGTTATTCTTGAACCTGTCTGCATCCTGAAAGTACCGTAATTAATCCAGACAACCGATCCCGCTCCCGGCGTGGTTCTTCCCTGTATGGTGATATTATTTCCAAGCGCAAGGCTTGCGCCTTCGCCGCTTAAAACAAACATCATACTGTCATCAGTCATTAAAGGATTATGACTAATTGTTCGCACAGCCCCCGAACCGGTTATCGTTATATTTTGATTTGCGCCGATGTTGACTGTTTCCGCGCCGAAAACCTGGTTTTGTAAAAGCGTAATTGTATAATTCCCCGCGGTTGTGCCGATTGCGCCTAACGCTAATGCAAAACTAAAATGATTAGTGGTTGTCGTGCCGTTAGAAACGGTGACGGCAATATTAGCTACAAGCAATCTGCCTAAATCAGGCGCCGCGTTGCCGATACGGCACGACGGGCTTATTACATGCCGCTCATTGCTGCTACTGATAAAATCTCCAAGACCGATTCTTGCAACTTGCGTAGAGTTTATATTATTAAAGATTATTCTGTTAAGCCAATAATCCACAGCCATCGCCAAGCTGGCATTGGCGCGCAGGTTAAGCCTGGTAATACTGCCTGTCCATCCTGCCGCTCCGATGTTTACATTTGTGGTTCCACTTTCCGCCCTACTCAGTTTGAGAGCGCCAATCGAGGCATTGCCTGACATTGTAAATCTGTCAGCGGTGGTAAGCGCATACACATCGGAGGCTTCGCCGGAATGCGTATTACCCGTAATACTGCCGCCCGACATGGTGAAAGTACCTAGATTAATATGCAAGCCGCCCGATGCGGATGTGTTTGTTGCCGCAGAAGTATTATTGTTTCCTTCAATGCTGCCGCCTGACATTTCAAAAATACCGCCGTTAATAGTAACAACTCCGGCGGTTCCGCTGCTGCTTGTGTGCCCTGTTATTCTTGAACCTGCAAACATTCTGAACGTACCGCTTGGATTATTGATAACAGCTCCCGCTCCTGCTGTAGTTCTTCCCTGTATGGTAATATTATTGCCCAGCGTAAGGCTTGCAAGAGGATTGTTTATCGTGAACATGTGAGTACCGGCAGCAGTAATGCCATGTGTAATCGTTCGCATTGCGCCTGAGCCGACTATTGTTATATTTTGATCTGTGGTGTTAATATTGCGAAGCGCCGTCATCGTCTGGTCTCGATAAAGCGTTATGGTAAAGTTGCCTGCCTGCGTGCCGATTGCGGAATACGCGTCGGCAAGCGTGTCGTAATTTGCCTCCGCTCCGCCGTTTGTACTGACGGTAACATACGACATCAATCTGCCCAAATTCGCGCCGCTTGTGCCGATAAAGTGGGTATTGGCGATCGCCCGCCGTGCGGTGCCGCTGCTGATAAATTCGCCAAGCCCTATTTGTGATACCTGTGCGGTGGTTATGCTGTTAAAAACCTGCTTGTTATTCCAATAACCCACAGCCGTATCAACAGCGGCAATGTTTCCGCGCAGATTGAGCTTTCCAATACTGCCGCTCCAGCCGCCTGCTCCGATCGTAACGCTTGCGTGCGCTGCTGCGGTTGCGTTCAGTTTTAACGCGCCGATTGCGGCATTACCCGAAATAGCGGAGCGGTCGGCGGCGGAAGTGTCAATGTACACATCCGATGCTTCTCCGGATGCTGCATCCGCGCCCTGCGTATTGCCTGTAATACTGCCGCCCGTCATGATAAATGTGCCGTTATTTACATTTACACCGCCCGATACGGCTGTATTTGTTGCCGCGGTAGTATTGATATTACCGTCTATGCTTCCGCCTGACATCTCAAAACGGCCGACTGAACCAATATAGACTGCCGCTGCAGCCGCGCTGCTGGCTCGATGCCCTGTAAGCCTTGAACCTTCCAGCATTCTAAAAGTACCGATAGATATAAAAATGAGATCACCGTTTGCTGCCGTAGTTCTTCCCCGTATGGTAACATTATTTCCAATCGTAAGGCTTGCGTTTTCAATGCTTATCGTAAACATGGCTGTACCGGAAGCAGTAATGCCATGTGTAATCGTTCGCTCTGCGCCTTCGCCGATTATTGTTATATGCTGATTAGCGGTGTTAATTGCACGCTGTGCCGTCATCGCCTGGTCTTCCCTCAGCGTTATGGTAAAATTCCCTGCCTGCGTGCCGATTGCGTCAAAAGCGGCGCCAAGGCTGAAGTGGTATGTAGTTGTACTGTTTGAGGTAACGGTAACGGGAGCGGCGTCATTGTCCATAATCAATCTGCCTAAATCCGCGCCTGCAGTGCCGATATAGAACGCAGGGCTAATCGCCGCCCACCCATCCGACGTGACGATGCCGAAGAAGTCTCCAAGAATGATATTATTAATCAGTGCAGCTTCGGAGGCGGTGATGCCGTTAAAAATCTGCCTGTTATTCCAATAACTTGCAGCCGTATCAAAAGCGGCAATGTTTCCGCGCAGATTGAGTTTTCCAATACTGCCGCTCCAGCCGCCTGCCCCGATTGTAACGCTTACATTCGCCGTTTCGGTCGCGCCCAGTCTGAGTACGCCGATTTCGGCGGAGCCGGATATTGTAAAGCTGTTGGCAGCGGTACTACCAATGTACACATCGGAGGCTGGCGCATAGTTTGCCACGCTATGCGTATTACCTGTTATACTTCCGCCCGACATGATGAATGTGCCGGTATGTATATTCACGCCTCCGCTTGTTTCTGTAACATTGCTATTGGGATTAAGACATCCATCAATGCTGCCGCCTGACATTTCAAAACGAGAACTTGCGCTGCTCATAATACCGATAGTAACCGCCGCATTACTGGTCACTGCGTTTCTGTGCCTGGTAATCCGTGAACCTTCAAGCATCCTGAATGTGCCGGTAGAAATCCAGACGACAGAGCCGTTAACTGTCGTGGTTCCTCTTCCTTTTATGGTAACATTATTGCCAAGCGTAAGGCTTGCAGTGGCATTGTTTATATTAAACATGTCCCCTGCTAAATCGTTGTTATCTATAATGCGCGCGCCTTCGCCGACCATTGTTATATTTTGACCTGTGGTGGTGATTGTGCGCCGCACCGTCATCGTCTGGTCTCGATAAAGCGTAACGATGAAGTTTCCGGCTTGCGTGCCGATTGCGTCAAAGGCGGCGTCAATGTCAATGTGGTTGGTGGTTGTCGTGCCGTTGTTGACGGTAACTGACGCGGGTATCGCCGTCAGCACTCCGCTTGCGCTGATATAGTGCGTATTGTTGATGGGCTGGCGTGTGTTGTCGGAACTGATAAAATCGCCAAGCCCAACCCTATCGACCTGTGCTGCGGTGATGTTGGTAAAAATTTGTTTGTTATTCCACCAACCAGCAGCCGTTGCAATATCGGCATCATTACCGCGAAGATTTAACTTTCCAATACTGCCTGTCCATTCTGTCGTTCCTACGGTTGTGAATGAGGCGCTTGTCGCGTTCAGTTTGAGCGCGCCGATATTTGCATTGCCCGAAACGGTAAACCCGTGACCGCCGGTTGTAAACGCATATACATCGGACTCTTCCGCTGTGCCTGCCGAAACTTCCGCCGCCGTTCCATGCCTGTTACCTGTAATACTGCCGCCCAACATGGTGAAATAGCCGCTGGTAAAAGATACGCCGCCCGATCCTGTGGATGTTGCCGCGCCGCCCGAAGTATTGTTGTTTCCTTCAATAGCGCCGCCATCCATATTGAAAATGGCGGCAGCTCCGTTTATTTGAACAGTCCCTCCGTTTCCCGCGTTGCTTGTGTGTCCTGTAATTCTTGAACCGGAACGCATTCTGAATGTGCCGTTTGTAATATTTACGGCAGCTCCCGCGCCTGCCGCGGTTCTTCCCTGTATGGTGATATTATTGCCAAGAGTAAGGCTTGCGTTTGAACTGCTTACGGTAAACATATTCGTAGTTAATGAGGAAATTCCATGCGTAATTGTCCGCATTCCGCCTTCGCCCGTTATCGTTACATATTGACCTGCGGTATTAATCGTGCGGGCTCCCGTCATCGTCTGATCCGAGTAAACAGTTACGGTGAAGTTTCCTTCCTGCGTGCCGATTGCGTTAAACGCGGCGGTAAGGTCGGCGTAGATTGCCGATACATCGTTTATTGTAACTATTACCGTTCCCCATCTTGCGTATAACGTTATGCCGGCGCTGACAAGCGTATCAAAATCATACTTATTCGTAAAAGCCGCGTCGCTGTACCAGTCCATAAAAATATGACCTGTTCTTGCCGGGTTGGCAGGGCGCACAGCTTTTTCGCCGTGAATAACAGGGATAGACTCGCTTAAACTGCCGTAACCGTGATCAAAAATAACATTATGCAGATTGCTGTTAAACATTGCATCGGGAAACTCGACAGTAAAAACGCTCGTCATGTTTTGATACACATGCAATACATCGCGGCGCATTATTCTGGCGTGATCACTTCTTGTCAGAACAGTAACCACATAATAATAACCGGAGTTTAAATTCGCCGTGCCGCTGTTCGCTCCCTGCGTCAGTACAACTTCCGCCGCCGCGGGAACGCCGTCTATGTGCGTTATCTGCATACTGCCCGAATCAACAGCGGGAATAGCAATGTTCCACGAAAATGTCCCTGTACCCGCGTCGCTTATCGCTCTTAACCTGATTATATGCGCAGCCGGAGTTCCGGCGTTTACGGTTATGTTTATACTTCCCCTCGCGACAGGATTACTCCCGATAAAAGCTGTTACCGTAACAGTATAAGTTCCGGCGTCAAGCTGAATCGGATCGGATAAATTACCTAAATTGCGCGTAACAGAAGGCTGAGAAACGCCCGAGTCTGTTTCGGTTATAGATATTTCAAATGTCCCGGCAAAATTCGACCAGTCAGAATTTGACGGTAAAATTGTGCGCGGACTTGCCTCATCAATAAAAATAGAAAACGAACCCTGCTCCCCTGAAAAATTTCCTTTAAAAAATTTCGATTCAGGCTCCGGACAGGATGAAAATAAAAAGAGACTTACCGCAATTACCGCGCAGTATTTAAAAGCCGAGCTGTGCCGGTTTACGGTAAAATTTTTCATATTACTGCACCACATCAAACATGACGTTCTTGCTGTACGGTACGCCGTTTACGCTTAGAGTCAATGTAATTATTTTGCCGCTTCCCGCCAGATTTACCCTTATATCGTCTTTCGATAATTCAACGGAAGCCGTGTTGCTTAAAATATGACCGTCATGTTCCCATTTAATATTCGTATACGCTTGCCCGGCAGGAGGCGCAGGCAAATTAATCGTAATCGCGGTCTGCTGACCTGCCGCTCCCGAACGGGAGAAACTTAAGCCCGTCGGAATATCCGGCGCTAAATTGTTAATAAGATCAAAACCGATGCTGAAAATTTGATTCGCTCTCCAATCCGCGGTTAAAATTGTATTTGAATTTACAGTGTCAGAGGCAAAGTTCCACGCCGCCGCGCCGTTCAGCCAGCCGTAAAAACCAAAACCGGCTCTTGTCGGGTTCGACGCAGGAGCGGCTGCCTGCTGTCCGCTTCGTATAATTTGCAATGACGGCGTAAATGATCCGCCGGCGCTGTCAAATGTTACAGTGTAAAAATTAACGCCTGCCAAGCTTTTTCCGTGCGCGCCTGCAAGATAATCATTATTTTCCGCGCTTCGCGCATACCAGTAATATGTTCCGGCTGACGGCGACGCAATAGAAAAAACCGCGCTCGTCTGCCACGTCAATTCCGAAAGCGCGGCTGCCGCGTTTGTACTTACAGCGTATTCAATGCTCTGTCCGGTTGACGGAGCGGCAGGCGGATTAGCGGAATATGAACTGCCGCCTACAAAAAACGGATTTCCTGGAGTAACTGCCGCGCCGGGCGCTTTCGATATTACTAAAAAATTTGTAGCCGTCGTTATCGAACTTGCGTTGTATACCAATTTAACGGAATCAGAATTTTCGGTTCTTGATAATGTACTGCCTGCTTCCGGCGTTGCCGTAATATTATATAGAGGAAACTGAGAAAACGGCACAACTTCGGTTGATGTGTCATTGTAACCGAGAGTAACGCTTAAACCGCCAAGGTTCAAAGCTTCTCCGTGAACGTAATTTAATTTTGCAGGCTGAGACGCTATCGAAATGCTCGAAACTGTTTTATTGTTTGTTTTCGGAAAAGAGAACGATAAAACCGCAGTACTGCCGTTGTTTACGACATCCGCGTTCTGACCGTCGATTATCGCCGTTGTAAGACCGCCTGTAAACGTAAAACAGTCGTTCGCCGTTATCGTTATGGATACTGTGTATATAACTTCGCCCAAAAACAATACATCCGCAGGATACCATGATACTGTCCCTACCGAATAATTTCCGCCTGCGCCCGCGCCTGCTATCATGCTGGGTATCTGTCCTATTACAGGAGCAATAACAGAAAGTGCCGCGGAAGAAATCGGTCTAAGCGAGATCACTAAATCGGCGGTTGTTTTGGCTTCTACGCCTCCCGCTGTAATCGTTATGCGCTGATTGTTATAAGCCCCCGAATATGAAAGAACCGCGCCGTGCGCCACGCTTGTATAAATTCCTTTTACACCGAAGTCAGCCGGCGTTACATTTGCATCGCTCGTTCCGTCGGAATAAACCAATGTTACGGTAAACCCGCTTAAATCAAGCTCGTCTCCGTGAATATAATTCATCTTGGAAGGCTGGCTTGTTATCGTCACGCTTTCGACATTTTTATTCAATGTCGCGGGGAACGCGTAAGAAAGAGTAACGGTCGAGCCTGTATTATTTAAAACCGACGCTGTAAGTGAATTATTTATGACCGCGTTAAAATCAGACTGCGCAAATACAAAATTATTAATGGCTGTAAGAACTACCGTAGCCGTATACTGCTGTCCTCCGAGAAACGGATTATGAGCAGGGTTCCACGAAACCGCGCTTGCCGTGTAATTGCCGCCCGAGGGAATTTCCGCGGTTGTATTCGGAACAACGCTTTTTACCGGAATTTCGATATTGATACTAACGTCGTATATCGAAGCCGCGTAAAAATCAGACCATTTCGCGTACAGCGTTAAGTCTCTTTCGGGAACAACAGAAAAATTCCACTCGTTTATGAAATAATTATTATCTGTAAACCAGCCCAAAAATTCATTATCCTCTTTTTCAGGATCGGCGGGTTTATTAATTTTCGCGCCCCTGTAAACAACCTGGTCTGGCACCTCTGTGCCGCCGTTACTGATAAATGTTATTTTTTTAGGCTGAAGCGCTCCGTCAATAAACGGATTTTCACACGCTGTCAGACCCAGCAGGATCGCGGACAACAGCGAAAAAACGAGTACGATTGAAAGTTTTTGTATATAAAAATGTTTCATGGTTTATGTGACAGGGTATTTTCCCCATATAATTAAATATAACTCAGAAACCTCAAAAATGTCTATATGAAATCATTTTTTTTACAATTTTTTTTAACAATCTCCTTATTTCGTCAAATTTCAGCTTTTTTGCCCGAATTTGAGCCTTTTTTTTATATAAATTTGAAACCGAGCCAGCATTTATATCGCCGTTTTTTCTGTTTTTTGCCGTCAATTCTTTTTGAGCGCTTCGTCAATGTTCCATTTAATGTGTTCGCGTAATTCCTTTTGACTGTCAAACGAAAGTCCGAAATCTCTTTCCATTTTTTTTACGCAGTAAAGAACCGGCTCTTTGCTCCAGTTTAAATCGGTAAAGACAATTTCCGATTTTGTGTCAGGATATAATTCCATCGCGATTTTTGCGATCTGTTCCCAGCTTGTAAAAATATTTCCAAGCGCAAGATAGATTTCGCCGTTTTTGTCGCTTTCTAAAAGTCTTAAATAAAGCTGCGCGATTTCGCCGGAAGAAATAAACTGCGTTCCGTCATACTTTATTAATTTAACAGGTTTATTATTTATTACAGATTCCGCGATTTTTCTAAAACGATCATCAGATTGAGTAGAGCCGTCAGGGAAAGGCGGAGTTGAATAAGTGTAACCCGGGCGGATAATATTGCGCTTCATCCGTACTTCATTGCTGCCGCCTTCGGAAGGTTCGCCGAAATATTTTGTAAAACCAAGAACATAAGCTTCGCTTGCAGATTTTGTGCTTCCGTAAAGATCGATGGGAAGATTTACCGCCGTTTCATCCATTCCGTTTCGCATGTGTCCCATCGCCGCCGTGCTGCTTGTATAAATAAATTTTTTAACTCCGGCTTTTTCGGCGATTTCCAGCAGATTGATTGTCGCGGCTGTATCATTCATCAGCATTGATACAGGCTCGTTACCCCAGCCAAGAGCTAAATGTATAACCGCGTCGCATCCTTTTACGGCTTCTGTCAAGACATTTTTATCTGTTATTAAACCTTTAACCAGATTAATTTTTGCAGCTAACGTTTTATCCGTTGAATACGACGGATATTTTTCCGGGTTACGCGTTAATACTATAGCTTCATGTCCGGCTGCAATGACAGCTAACGTAACATACTGCCCTATATTTCCTGTTCCGCCAGTTATAAATACTTTCATTTTCCGCTCCTTTAGTTATTCAATAATTTTTCTGCTTCTTCCATATTATACATTACTTTTACGCCGAAAGGACAGCGTTTTTCGCAGTTACCGCATTTTACGCACTCACTTCCGTTATGCGCAAGACTTTTGTAATGACTGCGGATCGAAGGCGCTATATTCGCTGTGTCAAGTTTTGCGATATCCAGATATTTATTCACAGAAGCAATATCAATTTGCGACGGACACGGCTGGCAATGATTGCAATAAAAACAGCTTCCTTGCAAATTTCCGTTTTCTGCGCTAATAGAACTTAAAACATCCGTATAATCGCGTTCAGCGTCATTCATGTCAAGATATTTTACGGCTTCGCGGATTTCTTCTTCCGATTTACATCCTAGCAGAACGCTTGCAACAGCAGGCCTCGAAAGCGAATAATGAACGCATTGCGCGGCAGTCAGCGGTCTTGAAAACGGATTATGCTCTTTAGAAATTAATTTTCCCCCGCCTAAAGCTTTCATTACAGTTATGCCGATATTTTTTTGCTCGCAAAGCCTGTAAAGCTCCGCGCGTTTAGGCTCGACTGCTGTAAAACTTTTTTTGTTAAAACCTTTTTCCAGATGCGTAAAAATACTTTCTTCGGTAGGGATAATATCAAAAGCGGGATTTATACTGAACAGCATTAGTTCCGGGATTCCCGTGTTTACCGCTTTAATCGCCGTTACGGGATTATGAGAACTAAAACCAATGTGACCTATATCGCCGTTTTGTTTTAATTTTTGCGCATAACTTAAAATTTCGGTTTCAAAAACATTTTTATAATCATCGTCAGAATCGATAAAAAATAACATTCCAAAATCGATATAACCTCCGCATAAACGCAGGAGATCTTCAAAATATTTTTTTGCCGTCGTTAAATCGCGGCTTATATCATACTGCTGCCCTATGTCTGTCGAACAAATATGACCCTGAATTAAAACATCTTTTCGCCGCGAGCCGAGCGCTTTTAAAATATTTTTTCTTACTTCGAGCCCCGGCATAAAAATATCAAAAATATTAATACCGTGTTCAATAGCGGCGTTAATAACGCTTTCCGCCTGTTCATACGGTTTTCCGTCTAAATGTTCGCATCCAAGCCCGATTACGCTTGCCTTTTTACCGGTTTTTCCCAATTCTCGATAGATCAATCTGAACTCCTGTTAGTTAATAAAATAATAACTTTATAATTTTAATAAAATTCCTAAGGCAGCTCCGACAGCGATATAAATTATCGGATGACCTTTAAATTTAAATATCACGAAAAATAAAATTACAAATATTATACTTTCTTTTATACGAATTAAATTATACCAGGGCGAAGCGCCGCTGACATAAAGCGCAAGTTTTAACGCTCCGAATCCTGCCGCCGCAAGCAAACCTGCAGAAGCGGGGCGAAGCCCAGAAAAAACCGATAATACAATTTTGTTTTCTTTAATTGATTTTAATATAATTGATAATGATATAATTACAACTATCGCCGGGCTAATCAATCCCAGGGGAGCTATCAAACTTCCGGGAATTCCCGCCGCATAAAAACCCGTCTGCGCCGCCATGTTAACGCCGATAGCTCCCGGAGCTGACTGCGCGATTGCCAGAAAATTTCCTACCATTTCATAATCAAGCCAATCATATTTATCCGCCATCTGAAACAAAAACGGAAGTGTCGCAAGCCCTCCTCCGACAGCGAATAAACCAATTTTAAAAAATTCCAGGTATAAAATAAAAAGATTCAATCTTCACTCTCCTTTTCGGAGACCTGTTCTGCGTTTTCATTCTTATTTTCTTCGGTTTCGGGTTCCGGTTTTTTTATCTTCGGCTGACGGAAAAATAAAAATCCTGCGGCAGCGCTTCCGATTATAATGAAAACCGGAGATATTCCGAAAAAAGCCGATAGAACAAAAACGCAGACAAGAATAATTACGGATTTATAATTTTTAATCGCGCCTTTTTGAAGTTTAATCAAAGTGTCAAAAATTAAAGCGCAGACCGCGATTCTGATGCCTGTAAAAGCATGGCGTATAACATCATATTCATAAAATTGTTTTATAAATACCGTAAGAATAATCATAAGGCTTATTCCCGGCAGAACAAGCCCGATAGTGGCGATTATACCGCCCGCAAGACCAAGACGCTTGAATCCCACAAAAGTCGCGACGTTAACCGCAATTATTCCCGGAGTAATCTGCGCAATTGCGAAATAATCCATTACTTCATCCATTGTTGTCCAGCCTCGTTTTTTTATCAGCTCGCGCTGAAGAACCGGCATCATCGCATAACCGCCGCCGAAAATTGACGCGCCTATAACAACAAAAACAAAAAATAATTCCAGAAGATTTTTAATTTTTAACGTAAAATCAGAAATATTAGTCTCCTTAAACCTTTTGCGAAACGAACCTAGTTTTAAAAAAGGATCGTCATGATGGTTTTTTTGCCATTAAACTGAATTCTTTTATAAATTTTTCCGACTCATCATCAGCTTTAACGGCGCGGATTACATCCGCAAGATTTTCACAGATAAAATCAAAATAAATTTTTCCAAGCTCGGGAGTCGCAGGGCTTGGATCTCCTGCGAAATGATACGGATATTCCGAATACCAGTTAAACCCTGTAAACACTCCTTTTTCACGCAGCTTAGAAAGCCTTCCTTTGCTTTTACTCTCGCTTACATCCTGCGCTTTCATATCAACCAAATCGGGGCGCAGATGCATTATCGCCGCTGTCTCGGTAAGACCTGCATGAGCGCCCATTTCTGCTGTATTTGCCTTTTCCGAAATTATTTTAAACTGTTCTTTAGTCATGTTTGGAATAAAATAAGAATAAGCGTTATACGATCTTTCAAGCCTGGGCATTTCCTGCAGAAAGAAAGGAAGAAAATGGCCGTTTCCGCCGTGGCTCGAACAAATTATTATTTTATTAAAACCGTTACGCGAAATTTCATCGCACATCTCAAGAAGAGCTTTCATTAATAATTTGTGGGAAGCTGCGATACATCCCGGATAATGTTTAGCTTCGGCAATCTGCCCGAGAAAATAATACGGAAAAACAACCGCTTTTTCCGCTTCGGCGGATTTTTTGCAGACCGCCTGCCCGATAATCATATCGGTGCCTACAGGCAGATGATTTCCGTGTTTTTCAAGAACGCCGATCGGCAGAAGGCACACGCCTTCGCTTTCTTTAACGCATTGCGGAAAATTTTTTGCGTTTAACTCTTCCCACAGCATAATTTACTCCTTAATAAAATAATGGAGTATTTTAACATGTATTTAATATTTTTTCAATGTATTTTTTATATATAAGATACAAAGTTAATTTTAATTGACTTATAAACATAATACGCCTACAATATACAAAAATAATCAAAGGAGTTTTTTATGAATGTAAAAAAGATTTTTATTATATTCTGTTATATGACATTTATTATATTATCCGCAAACGCGCAGAATACAACAGAGTTCTCCGCGCAGCAAGGCGGTTATACAGGACCCGGAGCGAATATTACAACTGTCGAAGAAGCTTTAAAGCTTAGAGACGATTCTCCTGTTACATTAAGAGGAAAGATAGAAAGATTTTTAGGAAACGAAAAATATTTATTTTCTGACATAACAGGAAGCATAACAATCGAAATTGATAACGACATATGGCGGAACATTACAGTTAACGAAAATGATCCGGTGGAAATACAGGGAGAAATTGACAGGAATTTCAGAAGAGTCGAAGTGGAAGTACAGCGCATCAGAAAATTATAGACTAAATGAACCTTTTCCAATTATAATCCGAAGCATGAATAAAGAAAATCCGCAGATTGCAGAACTATTCGATCTTATTAAACAGGCGAAACATCTTGTCGCTTTAACAGGCGCCGGAGTCAGCACGCTTTCCGGGATTCGCGATTTTCGCGGCAAAAACGGTCTTTACAATGACATGGATGCCGAAAAAATTTTTGACATAAATTATTTCGAAGAAGACCCTTCGTTTTATTACAGTCAGGCGGGCTCGTTCATTTATAATTTAGACGAAAAAGAAGCGTCTATCGTTCACATTGTGTTAGGTGAATTGGAAAAACTCGGATTTTTAAAAGCGCTGATAACGCAGAACATCGATCTTCTGCATCAAAAAGGCGGAAGCAAAAATGTTATCGAAATTCACGGCTCGCCTGTAACGCATTACTGCATGAGGTGCGCCGGAATAAGAGTCGGTTACGAAGAAGCGGCGGCGGTTGTCAAAAGCGGCGGTATGCCGAAGTGTCCGAAATGCCGAAGAGTTTTAAAACCGGCGATAACTTTTTTCGGCGAAAGTCTTCCCGCACAGGCGTTAAAAGACGCGGTAACAGAATCGCAAAAATCGGATTTAATGCTTGTCCTTGGAACAAGCCTGACAGTCTTCCCCGCAGCCGGAATGCCTGAATATACATTACGAAACAGCGGAAAAATCGTTATCGTAAATAATATGCCTACGCCTCTTGATCGCAGCGCGTTCCTGCATTTTGACGATTTAGAATCTGTCTTTGAGGAATTAAAAAAATTAATATAAACTGCCGATTAATATAAAAGGAGAAACAAATGAAGAAAACTTTTATAATTTTTTGCTTTATAACATTTATATTAAATATTCAATTTATATCGGCGCAAACTGCCTCCGGTTTCAGAGGACAGAGCCTAAGCGGAGCTACAGGGCTTTTTTCCATTCCTTCGGGACGCATCGGATGGGAAGATTCAAGCGGCTTCGGTTTTGACGCGGGCTACAGGGCAATTATGAACGATAATGAAGGAGTAACGCACATACCCGCGATCACGTTAAGCATTTTAAGATGGATCGAGTTATCGGCGGCTTTTGATATTCAGCCGGAAATTAACAACGGCGGGAACAACGATTTATTATTCGGATTTAAATTGAAGCTGCCGACAAACAATACATCCGTTGTAATCGGCGGAAATATTCAGCTGTTAAATATCGCAAATGATAATTATTCGTATAACGCGTATCAGCCGTATATTGCGGTTACATACTCTGGAAGTTTTTTCAGCATGAAAGCCGAAACAACTCTTGTTTTCGGAAAAACAATTTATTCGGGCGGTCCCAGAAATAACAGCAATATTGATTTTGGAATGGGATTTGATCTTATTTTGTTTCCCGATGTTTTCGGAGACGCGGTGCATTGGATAATCGATTTTGCGAATTTCAGTTACAGCGATAATTCCTGGCCGAATCATTCGTATTTTCATACTTCGGCTGTTTCGCGCGGCATTTTAAACACGGGTTTCAGAATCGATTTATCCGCATTTCCGGCATTAAATAAATTTAAATTTTTAGTGGATTTTATTTTTAACGATCTTTTTGATGACGGAAGCAGATCATTCACAATCGGCGGCGTATTCGGTTATCAATTTTCCTGAGTTTAATTACCGGATTTAACTATTCAATTTATTCAGCGCTTTTTGAATCCTCTGCGCAGATTTTTCCGCGCCTAGAATTCTAAGCGAGCCGAAAAGCGGCGGACTCACGCGGCTGCCTGTAACAGCAACACGCAGCGGCATCATTAAATCGCCGAGTTTTACTTCTCTTCTTTCCGCTTCGGCTTTAATAAAGTTTTCAGCCTGCTCGTCATCAGGCATTTCAGCTAATGTTCCGGCAATCTCAAACCCAATCTTTAAAAGTTCGATTGTTTTTATTAAATCACTTTTCTTCGGAATAAATTCTTCCACGGCGGGAATTTCAGGCTCTTTAAAAAGATACGCTATTTTTTCCGGCGCTTCATTCAGAAAAACTAGTCTTTCTTTAATTAAAGCCATCGAAGAAATAAATATTTTCATTTGATGTTCATTGTTTTCCGATTCAAACAATCCCGCGTTAAGCGCATACGGAAGACAAAGCTTCGCAAGATCATCATCGCTCATCATTCTGATATACTGCCCGTTGTACCATTCAAGTTTTTTATAATCAAAAACCGCGGGCGCTTTGTTTAATTTTTCTAGAGTAAACCGCTGTGCCAATTCATCAAGAGTATAAATCTCTTTTCCTTCCTCGTAAGAAGCGCCCAAAAGAGCGATATAATTTATAAGCGCGGCGGGAAGGAAACCTGCTTTGCGGAATTCGTCGATGCTTGTCGCGCCGTGGCGTTTGGAAAGTTTTTTTCCGTCCTGACCCATCACCATCGGAAGGTGGCAAAACTCAGGCGGCGTCCAGCCGAAAGCTTTGTACATAATCACATGAAGCGGAGTGGAAGCGAGCCATTCTTGAGCGCGCAGCACATGACTTATTTCCATTAAATGATCATCAACAACATTTGCAAGATGATAAGTCGGAAAGCCGTCGGATTTTAAAAGCACAGGATCGGGATTAACATCGTCATTCTTCCATTCGATGTCACCTAACAAATAATCGTTAAAACACGTTGTCTCGCCGAGCGGAATTTTTAATCTGACAGTGCAGCTTTCGCCCGAGGCGGCTCTCTTTGCCGCTTCCTGCGGATTAATCTGACGGCAGAGACGGTCGTAGCCGGATTGCGAAGAGTGTTCGGCTTCTCTCTGCTTACGCACTTCTTCGATTCTTTCGGCGGAACAAAAACAATAATAAGCGTTTCCTTTATCGAGAAGTTCCTGCGCGTATTTTTTATAGAGAGCTGTGCGCTCGGACTGAATATACGGAGCAAAAGCACCGCCTATGTCCGCGCCTTCATCCCATTTAAATTCTAACCAGTTAAATGTGTCGTAAAGATTTTGCACATAACTTTCGTCAAACCGCGTTCTGTCGGTATCTTCCTGCCGCAGAATAAATTTGCCGTTTTTACTGCGGGCAAACAAATAATTAAAAAGCGCGGTTCTTATCCCGCCGACATGTTGCAAACCGGTAGGAGAGGGAGCATAGCGTACTCGAATGTTCATGCCTGAGATTGTACAATCAAATAAAATTTTGGAAAAGCCTCGTTTAATTGAAGTTTAAATTGAATTTGTTTCATAATTTTTAAATAAAAACCCTTAAAACTATCAAACCTAGACAAAACTAGATAATTTTTTGCTTCATTTTTAAAATTTATGTACTTTTATTTTTTATATTTGATTTGATTAAGAATTATATTAATTTTTAATCAAAAATATGAAAACAAAGGAGAAACATTTCATGAGGAAAAAAATGTACAATTTTTGGGGAATTATCGCAATTGCGCTGATTGGATTTGGGATTATAGCTTGCGGAAGCGATTCACCAAGCGAAATCAATAATAATATTTATACCGGCACAGACAGGCAAGGCAATAAGTATACTTTGACAATTATTCCCGCAGGCTCTAAATCTGTCATAACGGCAGATGACGAGTATGAGCTTGTTGTTGTAAGCTCAAGCGGTATTTCAATACTCACGAACACCGGTAATATTGATAAAGTTATCCAGAGCAGTTTAGGTAATACATACAGTCTTTCTAACGCGCCTGATGCTGAAATAATATTAAACGGCGGCACGATAAGTTCAATTACAGGTGAAATACCGATGAACGGCGGAGGAACTTTCACAGTACGCACTTTTGACACAATTTATTTTCGCGCCAACAGATGGACCGACGAAGTAAATGGCGCTTACGGCGAAGGATGGAGTACCGGCAATTCTATATTGCTTTCTGATATTTACAATGGTAATTTTACCGACTTCATTGATACTAAAGCGGGGCTTGGAGGATGTAATAAAATAATTATATCAGGAACAGCCAGTGAACGCATTCAATTCTGCTCAATTGACATTCATCATGTAGCTGATGACGGAACTTACACATGGCTGGCTGGCGGAATGCAGCGAAAATTTACAGATATACTTTTGGGTAATTTTTCTAAAAAAATAATTTATATTCAGGGAAATAACAGCATTGATATAAATACCTTTATAAAAGATAACCCCGGTGAAGTTACAGTATCGATAGGCAATTGTTTTTCATATCTGTTGAATTCAAATCCAGATAATTTAAGAACATGGGACAGCGGAACAAGGCTGCCTGCGGCTGTGGAAAATGGAGCTATTACGGCAACTATTAAAAGTCTAACGATTGAACCTTATGACGGCAATCCGGGCACAATCGAATTAGGAAATTATGACGCGGATAATGGTCCTGATAAAATGCTTGATGAGCTGCAATTCCAATGGAGCGATATAAAAAACGAAAAATTTAAATACATTGTTGTTAAATTTAATCTTGCGCAGAACGAGAAAATCAGCGGAATAAACTTAGCTTTACCGGGTGACGGCAATGACTGGGATGTAGAAGAGTTAACAACAGGCGATTGGACTGATGCTCCGGCTTCGGCTAATACAACAGGTTCTACTATATATATGGTTGTCGATATAACCAAATTTGACGGATATTCCGCTTTTATCACAGGCACACAGGGAAGCGTTCATGTCTGGTGGGGTCTTGATCAGCTTATATCAAATACTTTTTACATTACCGACAAGGCAATAGTCAGACCCGAAGACGCCGTAACATCTACCGGCAGCAGCCATATTTATTTTACCGCGGCTAATGTACTGAACTAAAGAATTTTATTCTGTTTTATACTAACCTTGTTATCCGCAGGGTTAGTATCCGTTCGGTGATTGTATAAAAATTTATATCAATTTAAAATTATTATGAAATATGGAAGAAAATAATAGTCTTACTCCGCGCGAACAAGAAATATTAAACCTCCTTATAGAAGGCATTGCGCCAAAAGAAATCGCGTATAAAACAAAGATATCAATAAAAACAGTCGCTTTTCATAGAACTAATATTTACCGAAAAACCGGTATAAAAAATAAGTATGAATTAAAAGCAAAATATTCAGCCTTAAACAAACTGCCTGAGGATAAAGTTGCGCAGCAGCCGGTAATTTATTATCAAAATAAAAAAAAATTGATTCCTGCCGTTTTATTATTAACTGTAATCTTTATATTTTCTATTTGGTTTATTTTTATCAAACCGAATCTTTTTATGACACGCGGAAAAACTCCGCAAGAACCGGTTTTTATAGATCGTACTTTTAGAATTTTAAATTTAAAATCCAGCAGATGAAATAATGCTGATAACGGCAGTTACGGTCAGACTTACAGTTCAAGTCACAGCATAAAATTAAAAGATTTTTACAGCGGTTCATTTGATGATCTTATTCCGAACGCGTTTGAATGGTATACGCTGAGAATTTCCGGAATATCGGAAACGAAATTAGAATATGTAAAGATAAATATATTTCTTGTGCCGTACGGAGGCGGAGACTGGATAATCATCGGCGGCGGCGATAATGAATATGTCAGTATTGGTCCGGGTTATTTTTCGGAAGAAATTCTAATAAATAAACACTATGATAAAACGCCGGAATTTCCGGCAGGCGAAGTTATTTTTCAACTCGGAGCTAATTTATTTTATGTAAATCCTAATAATCCGGGATTAAATTTTGATACTGGCTTGAGAATACCCGACAATATACCTGACGACAGAATAATGACATTTATTCAGGATTTCAAAATTGAACCTGTTATAAACAATTAAAATCGGGAAAAAAATTATTTTAATTATAAATGTATTAATATCAGTCAACCTGTATAAAAACTAGACAAATACTAGACATAATTTATTAATTTACTAGTTTTATTTAAGGGAACCTCTAAAAACAATAACAAAATAACAAAATATATGATATAATAGAAAAATGAAACAGAAAGGATTTTTTGATGAAGAAGACAGCTTAAAAAA
>JGI24695J34938_10001082_pt1 | contig 24619 bp, 21 predicted proteins | sample TergutCo191P3_FD_34938 | JGI IMG/M metagenome (IMG submission 34938)
GGCGAAAGCGCTTATACCTCTTATCGAAATAGCGTAAACTCCTCTTTCGTCAAACAGCATTTTCGCCTGTCCGATTGTAAGATTCGCAGTCCCTCTTTCCTCTGCCGCTTCGTGTGAATTTCTTGTCCAGACAGTTTCGCCCGCAGGATTCAAAAGAAGTATTCTTCCGTCTCTTAAAGTAACCGCAAACTGGGCTCCCCTGCTTACAGCAGCTACAGGCTGAGCGGGCAATGATCTAATAGCTGTCTTTGATAAAGCGGAGCCTCTTCTTGCCGCCGGATTAAAATAAACCTTTTCCATTTCGCCGTTCTGATAAAATAGCACATAACTTTTTCTTGCTCCCTCATCAAGGGAAACAATCATTGTAGGAAGTCTGTCAAGCCTGATTCGCTCAACATGGCTGAATTGATGAACTTTTACAAAATCATTATTTTGAAGAACTGTAGCAACGCTTCCTGTTCTGTCAAGAAGCGGAGCGAAAGCAACAGGACTTCCAAGGTCGATTGACCAAAGCCCGTTTCCCGAAGCGGTGCGGCAAGTCATTACTGAATCCAAAGTGATAAAAACCCTGCCGTCCCATCCTACAACAGGAGCGTATGAAATCGGCTTTCCAAGATCAAGCCTCCAAAGCTCCCGCCCAACGCGGTTAATAGCCTTAAAAATACCATCGGTAGTGCAGACATAAGTTGCGGCTTCGTAAGAACGCGCGATAAAAGGAACCGCGGTTCCTCTGGCGTCAAAATCCCAAAGAGGAGTGCCGCTCTGAAAAAACGATCTTACGCTTCCATTTTCGCCGACAAGAATAGCGGAACTTGCCTGCAGATGGGGTTCTCCCCTGATTGTATCGCCGATGCGCGTTTCCCACATGGGAGCGGCTCCAACCTGTGTTCTTGCAACATCAACCCTTGGGTTCTGCGCGGATGCGGCAGCCCTTGTCTGCGCCGGCAAACCTGCGCAAATCAGGAAAAAGAATAATACCGATACAAAATATTTTAAACAGGTTCTTTTCATGGTTTTACCTTTTTTCCTTTATCTGATTTTTCTGAATTGCGTAAATCCAATAACCGCAGAATGATAAACCGAAGGGCCGTCAAAATTCCTTCCGCAGGGAAGCATAGCGTTCACAATTTCAAACGCGTTTCTATCTCCGTTAAAAACCAAATACAATCCTCTCATACTTACCGAAGTCTGATCCGGAAGGGTTTCCTCAAGCGTGAGATTTATGCTGGCAGCGGCATCAATCCTTACCTGTTGTCCGCTGATATTTACTATCCTGTTTGCATAGCCAATGTATGTGTATGTTCCGGCTCCATAGCCTTCATAACGCAGAGCGTTTTGCTGCCTATGTTCCCATGTATCGTATCTTTCTACCCTTACGGTTCTGTTGGATCTGAATTCCATAATACAGACAACAGGACCGTCCGGCATATTTATAACAGATTCCCATGTCCCCAAAAGATAATTCGGAAGCGATACCCTTTCAACAGCCTTGGCGCAAAACATGGTAATTGATAAATCGGCAATTGCACGTCCCTGCTCAGTAAATTCATTTAAAACAGTCCCATTGGCATCAGATGTTGATCCTGACAAAACCAAACCGGTTGATTGTCTTGAAAGGGTGCCGCGGATAACATACTCGGCGCCGGTGTCTCCCTGAACTACCGTGAGCGTCCCCCAGGAGCTTAATTCAGAAACAACCTGACCTGTTACATTCGCTAAATCAGTAGGATTTATCCCGGTTCCGGACGCCTGAAAAGCAACTACGCCTATAACCGGTATTCTTTGGGCAAAAACCGTTCCAAAAGAGAAAAAAATAAGCAAAAACAAGAGAGAAAATCTTTTTGAAAAATGATACATACTGCTATTATAGTGAAAATTCAGCAAAAATGCAAATAGAATACAAGAAGCTTCACCTCTACCCTAGTCTTCTGCACTCCATATAAAACCTCTTTTCCGGAGAATGTCCCATAGAAAAGCTCTTTCTGGGCAGCGGTCCAAGACGGGCAACTGTCTCAAAAAGACCGGATTTTTGAACCGGAGGAAGCAATATACCGGCGGCTTTTTGCGATTTATTTTCGGCAAGGCGGAAAACTTCGTCTTCACCGTGGATATAATCTATTAATTGAGGGTTTGCGCCTGCAAATTTATCCAAAAGCGGCTGAAGGCAGGCAGTCGCTATCCCATCTGCTGATGTTTTTACAAGAGCGTGTCTGCCCTGATAAGTAACGCCAAAACGATTGCCTGTATCAGTCTTGGCGCAAAGTTTTGAAAGCTCATCTTCGCTTTTTACAGGAGCGCATGAAAAATCCGGCAAGGCGGAAAGTAAAGCGATAATTCCATCATAATCGATATTAAAAACAACCCGATGTATCGGTTCAAACTCAATTGCGGGATCATAGATATTTACGATCTCGACTAACGCATAGCGGCAAGGGTGTGCGGGTATTCCGCTGCCTGAACCTTGTTTTAAAAGATTTGCTTTTACTTCTTCCCAAATGCCTTTTGCCGCCGCAAGCGAATGATTGCCGTCTCCTACAGCGTATAAAAAAGGTTTATCTCCTTTATAACGGGTTAAAGACCTGGCGCAGAGTTTATCGAGTTTTTCATTAATAAAATCTATATCGATTTTGTCACTTAAAAACCAGCCTTTCACATTGCCTGAGTTCATCATAAGCTGCGTATCATAAACAGGCGAAGTATTTTTTACCTTTTCGCCCAGCGGCGGCAGGAGGCTGTTTTCATCATCGTCAACAAGCAGAAGAACATGATGCAGCTCAAGCGGAGCGCCGCGGCGGATATCCATACGGGGAGGCAGTCTTTCCGGCACAGTTCCTTCCGTGCAGCGGATTAACGGGCGTGCGTTCGGCTGCCATTCGTATTCTTCAAGATCGACAGCGGCAACCAATCCCCGGCGTTTTTTTTGGTAAGGCGTATCCCTCTCGATATAAATAAAACCGGATCGAGGCGCGTCAAAAACACCGTTATCAAGATAATTGTTCATGGCGGAGTGAATGCCGGCAATTCTTTTTTCTACGCCCTCGTCCACCAAATAGATCTCCGGGAAGATCAAATTTAAAGTTGACGGCGAATCGCCTGTGTAATTTTTCGCTTTCTCCCAATAATCACGATCCTGCGTAAATTGATCGCAGGCAATAGCAGGCCATTTTTGAATATTCTCACGCTTTGGCAAAAGTATGGACGGCACTTCAAGTGCAATGTTGTTCATGGGGAAATTATACCAAGAATATTAAAAAATTGAAAAGAGCCAAAAAACCTGACCATTGAGCATTTTCCAAAACTCAGGTTAGTTAAAAAAACTAAATTTATTTGGAAAGATATTTTTTTAATATATTAAAAAATTCATCAACATCAATTGGTTTTCCCACATGACCGTCCATTCCGGCTATTAAACATTTATCAATGTCTTCCTTGAATACGTTTGCTGTCATTGCGATAATAGGCACTGTCTTCGCTTTCGGGTGGCTGAATCTCCTGATTCTGCGGGTGGCTTCATAACCGTCCATTTCAGGCATCTGCACATCCATAAGTATTAAATCATAATCATCAGGCGATTTATCAAACATGTTGACCGCCTCAAGTCCGTTCGATGCGCAGTCCATTTTTAAAAGCGTCGGTTCAATCAATGTATCGATAATCTCCTGATTAATTTCTACATCTTCCGCAAGCAGGATTTTATATCCTTCAAAAATACCTGAACGATCATCTTCTTTTTCTTCTTCCATATTTTTTATGCCGACAGCATCCGCAATAATTTCTTCTATCGCAGAGGGAAACAGCGGTTTAGAGAGGAATTTTTCTACTCCTGCTTCTTTCGCTTCATCGGCTATATCGCTCCATTCAGCGGCGGAAATCAAAACAATAATTGAATTGTCAGGATTTTTATTTCTTGCTTTAATTTCCTTTGCAAGAGCTATTCCATCCATCCCCGGCATTTTCCAGTCAATAAAATAAATATGACGCGTCTTATTATTATCGAAATGGGACAGCGCTTCCGCTCCGTTTAAAGCAGTATTGCAGGCTGCTCCAAGTCCATTTACAACACCGGTAAAATAATTTAAGAACTCGTTATCATCATCTACTGCCACTATGCAAATATCATTCCAGTTAATACCGTATTCAGATAAGCTCGGCATTTTTTTATTGCCGCGTCTTGCTTTGAATTTAAACGAGAACGAAGAGCCTTTTCCAATTTCGGATTCAAGCTTCATTTTCCCGCCCATCATTTCTACAATATTTTTGGAAATGGCAAGCCCAAGCCCTGTACCGCCGAATTTGCGCGCAATTCTGGAATCAGCCTGTTGAAATGCACGGAAAAGGCGCTTTTGCTGTTCTTCGCTGATACCTATCCCGGAATCTTTAACTGTTACACGAATTCTGCATATACTGTCTTCTTCCTTGATAAACCGCGTATCAAGCTTTATAAGTCCCCCCTCGGGAGTAAATTTAACAGCATTCCCAAGGAGATTTGTAATAACCTGAGCTAGCCGCTGTTCGTCGCCTATAAGAAAACGCGGTATTGATTTATCAATATGCACAGTAATTTTTTGCTTTTTTTCTTCTGCGCGGAAACAGATAATATTGATAATACGCTGCAGCATTTTCTCAAAATCAAATTCTTCATTGCATAGTTCAAACATATTCGCTTCGATTTTTGACATGTCAAGCACGTCGTTAATTACGCCCAATAAATGCTGCGAAGCGTTTTCGATCCTGTCCAGACAATAATTTTTTCGCGGAATATCGTCCGCGTTTTTTCCAATATAGGTCATGCCGATTATTGCGTTCATTGGCGTGCGTATCTCATGGCTCATGTTCGCAAGGAACGCGCTTTTTTGCTTGCTCTCTTCGCTTGCCTTTGCCTTTGCCCTGTCAGTTTGTATCAGGAAGACTATAAGCCCGAAAGACAATACCGCTCCAAGCAAGCAAAGAACAATGAGCATTCTTGTATTGCCAAGATAGTATTTGTCTTTGGGGGTCAGAAGAATTAAATGCCAGCCGTTAGGAAGAATCCTGGAAAAACCAATAACGCTTTCGCCTTTCCAGTTAATTATCGGCTGCTCATAAATTGTTTCTCCTCTTTGAAACATATCAGTAAATTTCGAAAGAGCAATTTCGGGATCACTTAAGGGTCTTCCGATAAAATCCAGGTTATCATAGGAAATAACAATTAAATTCCGATCGGCAAGCACGCCGTACCCGCCCTCATTAAGAGCGGCATTTGTAACGATCTCTCCGATTTCTTCAAGAGACACATCGATCGATACTACGCCTACATGATTACCGCTATTGTCTTTGATACAGCGCGAATACGATATAATATATCCGCCGGAAGCCGCGTCTATGTACGGCTCCGTTTCAGAAATTTCACCGCAATTTTTTATTGCAGCCTGATACCATTTGCGGTCGGGAGGGTAAAAACTATCAGGCGGAAACCAGTTGCTGCCGTCTATATAGACAGGCTGACCAAAAATTGTTTCAAAGTAACCGTAAAGACCGTTAATGGCGCTCAATCCTGATTCATCCGACATGGCATATTCGCTTGAAAGAATCATATAACGCTTAAGACTATCAATGTGTCCTTCCATTATCATCAGCTGTACAGTCTGCGCGAAACTGCCAAGCAGAACCCTGGAAGCAATAAGTTTTGAATCAATCTGTTCGTGAGTAAATGAAAGCATAGTTTCTGCGTTTTTTGAAAGATTCTGTCTTACTGTAACAGAATTAAACATATAACTTAAAATGACCATTAAGGCAAACGCAAGCACAGTAAATATAATCTGTCTATATAATGATTTGAATATGATTTTTTTCATCAGGCAGTTGTTTTATTCCGTTTTGGAAAATACTCCTATTGTTTTACTGGCGCTCTTAATTATAAACAAAAAAACCTCATTTGCCAACAAAAAAAATATAAAACATGGGAGCCTTGCTATCCCATTCCCTACGGTTTACAATAATTTGATGCAAAACATGCGCGCTTCGCTTGCCCAGCAGCAGCAGTTAAAAATGAATCCCCAGATGCTTCAATCCATCAAATTGATGGAACTGCCTGCGGCGGAGCTGCGCGAAAAAATTGAGCAGGAACTGGAACGCAATCCGGCTCTTGAACTAATCGAAGACAAAAGCACTGTCCCTCTTGGAGAAACAGAAACCAAAAACAGCGAGAAATACGAATATTTTGAATCATCTTCCGATCCGGGGCGGCGCGTTAATGAGCAGGCTTCGGAAGAACACCGCCGCTTTATAGAAGGCGCTTTAACAAGAGCAGAGACACTGCAGGAACATCTCTTGCGCCAGCTTCACCTTGAACCGGTTGATAATGATCTTCGAAGTACCGCAGAGACATTAATTCAAAATCTTGATGATGACGGCTTTCATAAGGAAGATCCAAAAACGCTGTTTGCAGAGGCAAAACCCCGTCTTGAAGAAGCGATGATACTGATAAGATCGCTTGAACCTGTCGGCACATGCACCGCCAATTTCCGCGAATCATTAAAGACGCAAATTTTATTGTTATCCGGCAGTTCTAAAAATCCTTTTAAAAATATTAAAGCGGGCAAGGATCAAAAAGATAAAAATCTGGATCAAAAAGATAAAAACCTGATAGAAGAAATTCTTGACAACCTCGAGCTTGTCGAAAAAGAAAAATATTCGCTTCTTTCAAAAAAACTCAGCATTGACGAAGAAGAAACTCAAATCATTTGCGAATTCCTAAAGACGCTTTATCCTTTCCCGGGACGAGCGTTCGCCTCCAGGCATAACGAAGTCCGCTATGTTGTGCCTGACATCAAGGTAATAAGGGACGGCGATCAGTTTACTATCAATTTGAATGATGAAGCGTTTCCTGTTCTCGGGATAAATCCGTATTTTCAAAAATTCAGCGAAAGCAGCGATCAGGCGGCAAGGGACTTTGCCCGCGATAATATAAGGGAAGCCCGCTTATTCATAAATCATTTAAGCCAGAGAAACCAGACATTGCTTAGGGTGACAAACGCAATTCTGGAGTTTCAAAGGTCTTTTTTTATAAACGGCCCAAAATATCTCGCGCCGCTTACGCTTGGAGATATAGCGAAAGAGCTGGAAGTCCACGAAACAACAGTTTCACGCACTGCCAACGGTAAATACATGCAAACTGAGTGGGGAATATTCGAAATTCGCTACTTTTTTACCAATTCCATCAGCGGATCGGGGTCAGGCGGGTCGCAATTTTCCAAAGAAAGCGTAAAAGAGATTATAAAAGAGATAATAACCGCCGAAAACCGGCTCTTGTCGGATCAGGATATTTCCTCGCTTTTAAGTCAAAAAGGAATTGCGCTAGCACGCAGAACTGTGGCAAAATATAGAAAGGAACTTGATATGGGCTCATCGTACAACCGAAGGCTGTCTAACTCCTAAGGAGTATAACTCCTTAAGGAGTAACCCCGCAGGAGTTATCTGTAAGAAAGCGGCCGGGAATGTACAACCGTAATTTACGGTAATAAAAACAGGAGGTTCAGAATGAACTTGGATATTAAAGCGGTACATTTTTCACTGCATGACGACGCAAAAGAATACCTAAATAAAAAAATCGAAAGGCTTCGAAACGCCGAAAACATGATTGTTGATCTTTTAATTACCTTAAAAAAAGAAAAAGACTTTAACGTGGAAGCCACGGTAAATTTCCGCTGGGGCGTTTCTGTCCATGTAGCGGAAGAAGATTTTGAACTGACCAAAGCTATCGATAACCTAATCGATAAACTGGAAGCGAAAATAACCAAAGAAAAAGAAAAAGTAAAAGAAAAAAGATAAGCTGGTTTGTAAATGGAAAAACATTCTTCCCTCTGTTCAAAGGAAAGCGTTTACGCGTCCCGGTTCGATAAAATCTATGACTGGATGGCTAATGAAGGCATAGCCCTTGTTATGCTCGAAGACACCGAGACAAGGCGGGATCAGAATATCCGCTGGCTGACAGGTCATCCCGGAGACGCTCTGCTTTTTCTCTCTGTAGATCGCAAGGCGATACTCGCGGCATGGGATATAAACCTCGCGAAACTTTGCGCCTCAAAATCCCCTGCGATTATCGGTTCATACAACGATTTTGATCGAAAGCCCTGCAAGGCAATCGCGGCAGTCGCTCAAAAATTAAGCGTCCCCGCCGGTTCAAGAATCGACATACCTCCCGTTACTCCCTATCCCCTCTTCCTTGACTATGTGGGAGAATTAACAGATTTTGATATACTCTGCAGAAACTCAGGAGCGTCTTCTTATATAACAAGACTGCGGGCTGTAAAAGACGATGATGAAATCGGCATTTTAAGAAAAGCGGCTTGCATCACAAATGAATTAATCGATCAATTGGAAAAAAACGTAAGAGCCGGAAAAATAAAAACAGAAGCGGATGCCGCTTTATTTATTGAGGTGGAGGCAAGAAAAGCCGGATGCGAAGGCACCAGTTTTGAAACTCTGGCGGCAGGTCCGCAGAGAAGCTATGCCATCCACGCCTTTCCAACATGGACGCAGGCTCCGTTCGCGGGACAGGGGCTTTCCATTCTTGACTTCGGCGTAAAACTCGACGGGTACTGCACCGATGTCACCCTCACCTTTGCCCGTGACATTGATCCAAAACAGGAAAAACTTGTTTCCCTTGTAGAAAAAGCCGCGAAACTTGCGGTATCAATGGCACGTAACGGAACGCCGGCAAGAGATATCGCATCTTCTGTTGACGCTTTTTTTTCCAAATCCAAAAAAAAGATGCCTCATGGTCTTGGGCACGGCGTGGGGCTTCAGGAACATGAATATCCGGTTATCAGAAACTCAAGCGATAATGAATGGGAGCTCTCCCCGGGCATGGTTTTTACAATAGAACCCGGATTATACGATCCGCTTCTCGGCGGCTGCCGGCTGGAAAATGACATTCTTGTAACGCAGGAAGGCAACGAAGTCCTTACAACAGCCCGTATTATACGCCTCTAGGATTTTATAAAAATATGCGCTATTCTTAACCATCATGAGAGTATGGATTAAATTATTAATTGGTTCCCTTTTGGGCGTTATTATCGGCTTTTTTCTGCCGAACAGCGAAGCAGTTATACAGGCGCTCTCCTGGCTGGAGAAACTAGCCATCGGAATCGGGCGTTACACCGTAATTCCTGTTCTTGTTTTTTCGCTGACTGTAGCGGTTTATGAACTTCGAATGGATGAGCAATTCTGGACAATGGTTATAAAGAATTTTATGCTGATTGTCGCAGCTTCATTCTTTGTAATTTTTTCCGGCATCATTGTAACATCAATCTTTTCGCCGGAAAGAATCCCCATGAGTGAAACAATCGATCAAATGGACGCAATAAGCGTAACTGTCGGCGAGAATATCCTTGATGTATTCCCGTCAAATATGTTAAACGTTTTAACAGGAAATGGAATGTATCTTTTCCCTGTGTGCGTTTTCGCTTTCTTCCTCGGGATGGGATTAAATTATGATCGCAACTATTCCAAACCNGTAATTTCGCTAATCGATTCACTNTCACGAATCTTCTACCATGTCGCTTCNTTTTTTACAGAAATCTTCGGATTTATAATGATAGTGCTTGCGGCATTCTGGGCTGTACGTTTTAACGCCGCGCTGCAGGCAAAAGTATTTTTGGATTTAATAGTTCTGCTTGGAGTGTTCAGCGTAATCCTCTGTTTTGGAATCATGCCGTTATTCCTGTATACATTAAAACCGAAAGTAAATCCCTGGCGCATCCTTTACGGGTTCCTTGGTCCCGCTTTTACAGCTTTCTTTTCGGGAGATGTTAATTTTACAATTCCGATCCTTCAGCGCCATACAAAAGAAAACTTCGGGATAAGAAGACGATCGAGCACACTATCCATTTCATTATTCGCGACATTCTGCAGATGCGGCAGCGCAATGGTTGCCGCCGCCGCTTTCATTGTCATTATTAAATCACATTCGTATTTAAGGATAAGCACTCTGGATTTATTAACCATCGGTTTTTTTACTTTTCTTATCTCTTTTATTCTGGCTCCGCATCCCGGTCAAGGCGCATTTATCGCATTGGCTACTCTATGCCTGATTTACAATGACGGTCAGTATCAGGTATATTATCTAATCCTAAAACCTGTCGCATTCTATCTTATCGCCGTCGGCACATTTATCGACGTAATGCTAAACGCCTTTGGCACTTATGTAATAGCCCGAACCAACGGCTTTATAGAAGAAAAGAATCTTGTGCATTTTATCTAAAGGAATAGACGAAATAAGTAACAGCGATGAGGAAATAAAAAATCTCATCGCCAGCCGCAGAGACGATATTCAATCACTATTAACTCGGTATATAAAAGAAATAGAAACTTTTAACCCTGCATACGGTCTTGTAGGCGCACAAGACACAAACGAATTAATAATAAAACACATATTAGACTCTCTGGCTCCTCTGGGAATTATTATAAGGCTATTGGCACAAAGGCGCGATGAACACAAAGAAAATAAAGGTGATAAAGCGCGCCTGGCTGACGCAGGATCGGGAGCTGGTCTCCCCGGCATTCCGTTAGCTATCGCTCTTGCGGAGTGTGACTTCACCTTAATAGAACGAATGGGAAGAAGAGCCGGTTTTCTTCTGAACACAAAAGCCGTATTGTCTCTTCAAAACGTAAATATAGAAGAAAAAGAGCTCGAAAAAATAAAAGACGTTAAGTTTGATCTTATCACTTGCCGCGCTTTTAAGCCTCTGGAGCCAAAATTGCTAAAAATAATGCTAAAAATTTGCGCTCCGAACGGTGTAATCGCCGCTTATAAGGGCAAATTGCAAAAAATCGAGGCGGAAATGGCTCCACTGGAGGCTCTTTGCGGCAGTTGGAAGGCAATCCCCTGTACAGTACCCTTTCTCGAGGAAGAACGGCATATATTGGTCATAAAACCAAAAATATGATATTTTATACTTAATGAAAATATAAAACATGCCGATAATCGGCTGAGGGGACCATTTTGGCATATAAAAACGCTTCATCGACATATAAAGAAACTCGAATCAAAACCGCGGGACAGGGGCAGTTAATCGTCATGCTGTATGATGAGGCGATTAAGCAGTTGTCAAAGGCGGCGGAACTGCTCGCTCTAAATATTAGTGATAAAAGAGACCCGGGAAGAATTGAGCATATAAATAAAGCCGTAATGAAATCCGAAGAAATCATCACGGAGTTGATGGTCTCTCTTGACTTTGAGCAGGGCGGCGAGATTTCCAAAAACCTGTTTTCACTGTATACATGGTTTAACAGGGAGCTTGTGGAAGCCAACATTAATCAAGATACGCGCAGAATGCTTACAGTGAGGGATATGCTTTCCGATTTAAGGAACGCGTGGAGTTCAGTGGCAAATCAAACGCCTGCCGAAAAACCGAATCGTGAAGCGGTAGGCTTAAATATAGCAGGTTAAAATAAATTAATGAAGCAAATCCAAAACTTAAGATTTTGATTTGCGCTATTTGGAGGGGAAAATGGCAGCTATGACAGAAGAAACAAAAACAGCGGAAATAGATTCTGCGGAACTGGCTCAGAGAGTCGCAATCTTAAAACGTTTTAAGACACTGCTTTCACAGCAGAGAGACAGATTTAAAAATTATCTTGAGCTTCTTGATAAACAGCAGGGTGTAATCGAATCCGGCAGCGCGGAAGATCTTTTATCCTATGTAGAGATAGAAGAAAAAATTGTCGCAGATATTTTCTCGATCCAAAAGGTTATTGATCCTCTGGAAGAAATGTATTACGCGGTCAAAGGCACAACAGATGTCTCCAGCCATGAAGAAGTGCCGAGCCTTAAAGCGTCACTCGAAAAGCTAAAAGGTGAAGCTGTTATAAGATCAACAAAGAACAAAGAGCTTCTATCCAAGCGCATGCTTGAGCTCAGGCAGGAAATTAAAACTCTCAGGAATAATCCTTACGGCAACAGAAACGCGTACGCCAATTCAAACAAGGCGTCTTTGGTAGACCTTCAGGGCTAGTTTGTAACTCTTGTCCAGGTTTCGCCGTTTCCCGAAAATGAAGCGGCGCCTGCGTCAAGGCGGTAAAAAAATACACGTTCATCCATTGTCAGCGTAAGGTTGCCGCCGCTTATCTGGTATGTTCCGCTGAAAATATTGCTGCCGCTCATAAAACTTACCATTCCTGAACTTGAAGTACCTGTAAAAGTTAAAACCCTGTTCCCGCCTGACTGCCTGTAGGTTCCCGGCTGAAACCCGGCGCTCAAATTATCAAGGCTTGTAATGCCGCCTGACTGCTGCGCCGCAGGCGGCGGAGTAAAAACAGAATCTCTTGCTCCGTTTTCAATTAAAAAGCTAATAATCTGCACATTGTCATTTGACTGCGCAATCGATAACGCCGTGCTCCCTTCCCTGTTTCTTGTGTTGACATTTGCGCCGTGCTCAACAAGCAGTTTTACCATTTCAAAATTGTTATAATTAGCGGCGTGCAAAAGAGCTGTCATTCCGTCCGAGGAATTTCTCCCTGATGGATATTGATAATTAACGTCTATGCCGGCTCTCGCAAACCGCGCCGCCAAATCGAATCTTTGTCTTTCCATCGCAAGCAAAAGAATTTCGCCTGTAGCGTTCGCGCCGTTATTAATAATAAAGTAAACGACAGGATCAGGCTGGTTTCGGTTTATCGCTGTATACAGATCAAACGGTCCGGGAATCACATTATGCCTTTGCAAAAGATGCAATGCTCTCAGCGCGGTTTCTCCCCGTGAATAAATAAGCACCATGTTCATGATCATCATTTTTTCTATATTGGGGACACTCTCAATGTTGGCGTTGATAATATTTTCTACAGTGTTATATTCATTTCTGGCTAAAGCGCTGACAAGATCCCATCTGTAATCATTGGCAGACAGAAACCCGCAGACAAAAAATAAAAAAATAGCAGCAATTTTTTTCATCCTCTATCCTCCCAAATAGTGAACGAACCAAAGAGCAAATTAATGGGCGATACTGGATTCGAACCGGTGGCTTCTACCGTGTGAAGGTAGCACTCTAACCACTGAGTTAATCGCCCATTAATCGCTCTTGTCAACAATACGACTTCTACCGGGTGTCACTGCCGGGCGGCTTGCCGCCCATTAAATCTTTCCTTACAGTGCGCGACCCAACGGGTCGCTTGGTAGCACTCTCCCGCTGAGTTAATCGCCCATAATTCAACCTTGTAAATAATAGTGGCTTCTACCGGGTGTCACTGCCGGGCGGCTCGCCGCCCATTAAATCTTTCCTTACAGTGCGCGACCCAACGGGTCGCCTGGTAGCACTCTAACCACTGAGTTAATCGCCCATTAATCGCTCTCGTCACCAATACGACTTCTACCGGGTGTCACTGCCGGGCGGCTTGCCTGTATTACTCTGACTTTGCCGAATCTTCGACCGCAACATCCGAAGGAGAGAAATTAATGTTCTTTACAAAATCACAGGCTTCTTTCGCTCCAACTTCCCTGTTCATTCCGGTATCTTCCCATTCAACAGAAAGAGGACCCTTATAATTGATTGCGTTAAGCTCACGNATAATATTTTCAAAGTCGATATCGCCGTGTCCGGGAGANCGGAAATTCCATCCGCGCCTTACATCGCCAAAAGGAAGGAAGGAGCTAAGTATTCCGCTCCTGCCGTCAAGGGTAACCGCTGTGTCTTTTACATGCATATGTAAAATGTGCCTTGCGAAGTCCCGGACAAAAAGCTGCGGGGAGATACCCTGCCAGACAAGATGCGAAGGATCAAAATTAAAGCCGAGCGTTTTACGGTTTTTGAATTCTTTAAGAAGCCTTTCTGCCGTGTAATAGTCATAGGCGATTCCTGTAGGATGCACTTCCAAAGCAAACTTGACGCCGTTTTTATCGAACTCGTCAAAAACAGGTGTCCAGTGTTTAATAAGCTGCGCGTAAGCGTCAGCCATCATTTGCTCTGTTGTCTGCGGAAATGAATACCAATACGCCCAGATAGGACTTGCCATAAAACCTGTTACAATTTTTACGCCCAGATTCTTCGCTGCCGCGGCGGCATACTTCATTTCCTGAACTGCCCATTTGCGGATTTCTTCCGGTTTTCCGGCGGCGCTGGAGGGTACAATACTGCTTAAACGCGGATCCGCGATATCGCAGGAAACGCAATGGCTGATCAGATGAGTTCCGATCGCGAATACTTTAAGGTTTAAATTTTTTAATAAGGTTTTGCGATCTTCCACATATTTGGGGTCTGTCGCCGCTTTTTTTAAGTCAAGGTGATCGCCCCAGCAGGCAATCTCAATCCCATCATAACCAAAGGCTTTTACTTTTTCGCAAAAATTTTCAAAGGGCATATCCGCCCACTGTCCTGAAAATAATGTTACTGGTCTTGCCATTTTATCCTCCAAAATGCCAGAAAATACTCTGGCTATGATAGAATAATATCAAATAAAATGCAATACATAAGACATTATGTACATAATACATTATATAGATATGGAGTATTCATGCTTAACATAAGAATTATTCATCTGCCGCCTTTGTTGGCTGCCGTATTAATCCTTACAATCTGCGTCTTTTTCTCTGGCTGCTACAGTCTTTCGCAGGGNGTAACGATGATCGGCTACTTAAACAAGGCAGTCCCNCTGGAAAACATTGACGATAAGGAATTTATACGCCTTGTAAACGATATCCGCGCCTTCGCGATGGAAGATCTCGGTCTTGCGCAAAGCCGCAACTATACACGTTATGTTGATATCGACAGAAACTACCTTGCGGCGGTTGTTTCGGCTTCCGAAAAAGATTCATTCAGGCGGCACGAGTGGGGATTCCCTGTTGTCGGCAGGCTGCCATACAAAGGCTTTTTTAATATCGAAGACGCGCGCAAAGAAAGAGCCAAACTTGAGAAACGAGGACTCGATGTTTGGATAAGGGGAGTCGATGCTTTTAGTACACTTGGATGGTTTAGAGACCCATTATTTTCATACATGCGTGAATATTCCAAAGACAGGCTCGCGGATTTAATCATTCATGAACTTGTACATGCCACAGTTTTTATTAAAGGACAAATTAATTTTAACGAAGAGCTGGCGCAATTTATCGGCAATGAAGGATCAAGGCTCTACATAGAAACCCGTTATGGAATTGATTCCGATGAATACAGGAAAATGCAGTCTTCCGAAGAAGACCACCAGAAGTTCATCGCTTTTATTCAGGAATTGATAGCAGAACTTGAAGAGCTGTATTCAACGGATAGAAACCTGATTGGCAGGGAGGAAATCCTTGCAAGAAAAGAGGAGATAATTAAAACTTCGCAGGAACGTTTCGAAGCTGCATACGAAAATAATTTTACAAGTGCTAATTACCGCTCTTTTTCTTCACTGCCTGTCAACAACGCATACCTTGAGCTTTTCAGGTTGTATTACACAGAGGACACCTTTTACGAAGATTTATTTGAAAAAATGGATCGCAATCTTCCGTCTTTTATAGAAGCGGCAAAAACGATTACAAGAAGAGGCGCTCATCCAAGAGAGCAGTTAAAAGACGCTGTCTCTAAAAAAACGCAATTATAAAGATCGTGAGCATTTTCCAAAACTCAGGTTAGTTTCGCAAAAGCATCTCGTAAACAGGTTATTCCTGAACATCCTTATAGTACAATTCAAAATAAATCTGCCCGATAGCCGGCACCCTTCTTCCGTAATCTCTGGTTTCATAAATCGGAACAGTTTCCACAAGAAGATCCACAGGCAGCCTGCTTGCGTTCTGCCAGCGGCGCACTCTTGTAGCACCTCCGTTATATGCCATAAGAGCCAGCTGTTTATTTTCAAAACGTCCCATTAACGAATTAAAATAAAACGCGCCTATGTAAACATTCTTGTTTGGATCAGTAGAATCGACAGCTCCTTCTTCACAGAAAAAATCCGGCCCTCCTCCCCGCTTTATACGATCCGCCTGATCCCGCGCTGTCGAAGGCATTAGCTGAGACAAGCCAACGGCTCCCGCATGCGAAACAACAGCGGATTGAAAAGCGCTCTCTGTTCTTATAAGCCCAAAAAATAGCCAGGGATCGATCCCAAACTGGCTCGCGTTTGTTTCTATTAATTCAAGAAACGGGCGTGGATACATTAATTCAAAATCACGCTTTTCTTTTTTAAAGTCAGTTCTGTAAAGGTAAAGAGAAACCATCCGCATGGACTGCGGATACATCTCATGACTGTGAAGAATCTCCGCAAGCGCGCGCATTTCATGAGGAGCAAGAACGCTCTCCATTGCCCGTAAATACGGAACAGATAAAGCCGCCGCTTCATTTCTAAAAAAACCCGCGAGGAATTCGTAAACGTCCGTAAAAGGAGCATCTTCTTTTTTAATAGACGGTTCTTCCTGCGCAAATACAAGCAGCGGCATCTCCAGGGCTATAGCGCTTTGCATACGGTAATAGAGGGCAGGCATTGCCATAGACACCCCCGCGTTATACGCAATGTTAAGAAAAACGCCCGGATTAAGATTTTCAACGCTGACATTTACGGCGCCGGAAGCAAGACGCGTATCTTCGCTGTTAAGGAAATTTTCTTCCATCGCGCGGGCAGTCACCCAGGCGTAACCGCCTCTTATATTAATGTTTGTATCTTTTATCAAATTATATGTTCTTATTATTCGTCTCCATTCACGCCCTGTAACAAGTCTTACAAGATACCTTTCCATGATGCTGTTAAAATAACTTGCGCTGTGCCAGATTGGAATAAATTTTTCGAGCTTTTCATAGAAAACAGCGGTTGATCCTTCTATTGCCGCGTCGAGTAAATACCAAATACAAGCATCCAACTGCTCATAATCAGGCGCAAGTTCCAGAGCTTTTTCAAAAAGGGAAACCGCCTGGGTATTCTGTCCCATTCTGCGGGCAATTCGCGCGGCAAAAAAAACCAGCCGGAAACGGAGATCGTCACTTTGCCCGGACAGACTTGATTCCCATTTTAAAAATAGATCCAGCCCTTCCCTGTTTGCGGATGTAAACTGAAAAGCTCTTCCCAGATCGTTTATAAGATTGGGATTTTCCAAAAGAATTTCGGGTATTTCGTCCGGCCAGCTTCTGTTGACAGGAACGCCGTTAAGCATTGCCTCGCTTTCCTGAAAATAACGAAAGGACTCCAAAGCGTCATTGTACCGCAGCTGAAAAGCAGCGTTATGCGCTTCTATGACCGCCATTTCTGCCCAGGAAAAAAAATACCCCATTTTTTCAAGCTCGCTTAAAACATAAAATCTAGCCTGATTAAAGGAAACATTATTATGCTGAACGTCAAGCAAAAATGCATAAATTTTTTCTTTGTCCAATCTATTGACATCCGGCGAAGAAGTTATCTCAAAAGCGGCTGCCCAATGATCGCGGGCTTCCTTGTGAACTCTTCCCATCGTTTTAGGCGAAATCTCATATCCTTGCGTCATTAAAATGGCAAGCTCTTCCGCGGCTGCCCGCCTTATATATTCGTTAGGGCTGGAAAGAGCTTTTTCAAACAGCGCGATTTTCTCATCATTAGATTCATTTAATAAAGCGAGATAAAACTCATTGTTCTGCCCCTGCGATACGCAAGAGAAAACCAGCAGAGAAAACGATAAAAAAATGAGAAACTGTGAAAAATGGAGCCGCATTAATTTCTGGGCGGTACACGAATCGTTCTGCCGGAAATAATCAAATTCGGGTTACGAATATTGTTATGCCGCGCGATCCTTGGATACTGCCATGGATCACGATAGAAGGCTTCTGATATATCCCATAATGTATCACCCCAGCGAATTCTGTAGTTGACACCTTCTCTTGGAATTGTGGCAGGCACATTGTAAGAGGCTACAGGCGGATTGCGTCCGCTTGTTCTTCTCGCTGCCGCGGGCTGCTGCTCTCTTGGCGCAGGCGGTTCTGCAGGCGCCTGAATTACGGGAGGCGGCTCAATTACCTGCTGAACAGGTTCAGGCTGCCTTACGGGCTCTGGCTCTCTTACAGGTTCCGGCTCCCTCGCGGCTGGAGGAGACGACGGTTCTTCCGGCGGAGCCTGCCAAACGACTTCTTCAGATTTCTCTTTAGATGTCATTTGACGGACTGTATCCATTCCTCCAAAGAGGAAAAGCCATACGGCAAGAAGCCCTAAAATTAAAAGAACAATAATAAGAATAATCAGCCATGGTTTGGAGGATTTAGTTTCGCTCTGCCGCGTTTTCTTTGCATGATTATAAAGACCAGAGGGCGGCTCTTCATTGGATTCAAGTTCAAAGTCCGGGATATCCATATCACGTGATGTCTCATCAAGTGATTTAAGGGAAACGGTAAGAACATAATGTTCGCCGCTTGCGCCTGTATCAAGGTCTATGGCATCTGCGACAATGTCGCCGTTTGAGTCGGAAGAAATAACCATCTCTATTGAAGGTTCGCCCTTGGGTTTTGGCTTGATGTTTTCTACAACCAGACTGCCGATATACTGGGAATCCGGCATCGTACCCTGCGGACTTCTATATAAATCAATTTGAACGCTTGGCTGGTTATCATGAACAGTGGTGAGAATCAGTCTTTTTTTAATCGAAGAATTCTCCTCCATTATGGGGTAGAAATCTCCGTTGGCGATTTTTATGCCAATATTTGATGACATTGGACTTACTCCTTTACTCCCGGGCAAACTAAACAGTTACTAATAAGTTTATGATATCGAAGGGGTAAATGTCAATAACTAGACGTTGTCTAACCCCTTTATGAGGCAAATTTAGGAGAAATTTTGATAATATTAATATAATAACCTGCAAAATATATAGGAAAAAATATAAAAATATCCGATAATAAAAGATATGTATCCCATTTACGGCGTTTTAGCTGTCATTATTGTTGTAAGTCTTGTGTTCATTCTTAAAGGTGTTTTAAAAGGCGTCTCTCTCGGCGGAGGGAAAGGCGGCGGCGACAAGGAAGCGATATTAAAGGAAGCAAACAAGCGGTTATCCCAGAACCCAAATGATCCCGAAGCTTTGTTTTCTGTAGCCAGAGTGCATTTTGACGAACATAACTGGGACAAAGCCATAAAGACATACGAAACACTGGCTGATCTGGTTACTACAAATCCCCAGATACCGGGTGTAGATAGTTTCGAGGTACACCTCCGCTATGGAATTTGCGCCCGGAGACTTGGTCTTCTGGATCAGGCATTAAAATCTTTCGGAACAGCAAGAACTTTCAGACAGGATAATTTTGAAGTAAATTATGAGCTCGGCATTCTTGAGTTTGATAGAAAAAATTATGAAAAAGCCGTTCAGCTTCTGCAGAGCGCTCGTGTTCAGGATCCGGACAACCCCGCTGTTCTTCGTTATCTCGGACACGCTCTCTTTAGATTAAAAAAACCAAAAGAAGCCATGAACTTTATCCGCAAGGCGATAGACCTTGCCCCGGAAGATAAAGAATCGCTCTATACGCTGGCTGAATGTTATCACGAAGCCAATCAGACAGAACAAGCGCTGAGAATATTTAACCATCTTCGCGCAGACCCTGTGATGGGACCAAATTCATGTCTAATAGCCGGTACCATTCATCTGGAAACCAGGCAATATGAGGCGGCGATTCAGGATTTTGAAATCGGATTGAAACATTCTAATATTAAAATAGATATATTGGCTGAACTTCACTATAAACTCGCGACAACATATATCAAGCAAAATGAAATTGGCAAAGCGATACCTCATTTAAAACAATTGCAATCAGAGAATCCATCTTATAAAGATGTAAACGTCCTTTTGAACAAATATCAGGAACTAAACGCAAACCGTAATTTACAGACATTCCTTATGGGTTCATCTGCGGACTTCGTTGCGCTTTGCAGAAAAATAGTAATGACTTATTTTGGCAAAGCAAAAGTAAAAATTACCAACATTGCCGTTAATAAAGCGGAATGGGCGGACATCCTCGCGGAAATCGATACTTTTAAATGGTCAGACCTCATCATGTTCAGGTTTATTAGAACACAGGGTTCTATAGGCGAACTGATTGTCAGAGATTTTCATTCTCACCTAAAAGAAGTAAAAGCCGGCAAAGGTATTTGCATCACAGTCGGACAGTTCACAGAGGAAGCAAAAAGATATACAGAAGCCCGTCTTATCGACTTAATCGAAAAAGAAAGGCTTCAGGCAATATTGAACTCACTGGATGCTAAAACCGCCGCCGCCGCTAAAAAATAAAGTAAGCAGCAAAGGAAAATGATCGCTAAGTCCGTTTCCTGTCCTCGGGTTGTACTGGACGGGAACCAGCCCTGAACCTGCGAACGGCTCAAAATCAATAATGATTGTTTTTCTGTACTCCCATCCCGCGTCATTAAAAAACTCGCCGCATACCAAAAAATGATCGATCGTTTCCCAATTGCCTTTGTAATAATATGAGCCGTTTTCAAGCTCGTTCATCCACGGTGAATAAAAAACGATTGTCTCTTTGGGGAAATTTACAGGCAAAGGCGGTTTATTTCCGTTTATGACAATAAAATCTTTTTGCTCTGTAATGGAAAGAGAATCAAGCAATTTTACGCTTCGTAAGTCATCCGGCAAAAGAGCGCATATTTGATTCATACCTCTTCTAAAAAAATCATCATGATTAATATTTAAATCGCCTGCGATAATAATGCCGGTATGCTTCTCCTCTTCCCGGATTTCGCGGCACCGTCTTAAAATTGTTCTTGCTGATGCTCTTCGCGCGTTTTCGGTCTCCACTTCGCCGCCAATCTTGGACTTCCAGTGATTCGCAAAAATAACGATTTCTTCGTCACGAACGTTTACTCTGGCTTCCAGAACAGGACGCGGCGAAGTATCTTCGCCAATTGTTACAGAATGGGCTCTCGTTTCCAAAAGGGGGTGACGGCTTAAAATGCCAAGCCCGATAGCGGAACCCGGATTATTGGCGAAATGGCTCCATGAATAACCGCGAGGCAATGAATTGGAAAGCCCCTCCATCACCAGAAGCGACTCAACCTCCTGCAAGATAATAATATCCGGCAGGGATGACAACGTCCCGATAGCGGCGGAAATGCTGTTAAGCCTTCCCTTGTACTTTTCATCCGACCAGCCTGATGATTGCAGGAACTCGGCGTATTCATTGCCATCGTCATTACCATCAAACAAGTTATTAATATTCCACGTCATAATAGAAAACTGCCCGGTCTCCCCCGCCTTTTCCTGCCCTGATACAACACAGCAGGACAGGGTCAAAACAACAAACAACAACATCAGTAACTTCTTCATTTGAACCTCCAAAAAATTGATTTACTATATATGGCGCGACCCTGCATGGCGCTTTAGTGAAAATGGAAAATTTATGTAATTTTTAGTAATTATAGAGTTTTTAGTTTATGTTCTAAAAACTCATCAAATATACAAAGTTTTTAGTTTATAAACTAAAAACTCCTTGAAAATATAAAGTATTTAGTTTATATTCTAAAAAGAGGAAATAATGATAAATCGCCCGGAATATCTAAACACGTTAATCTCCTGGAAAGACAGACAATTGATCAAAATACTCACAGGAATACGCCGATCCGGTAAATCCACGCTTTTTAAGTTGTTTCAGGACTATTTACTGGCGGAAGGAATATCAGAAAATCAAATAATCAGCCTAAATATGGAAGATCCAGACAATAATGAACTGCTTGACTGGAAAAAACTCTATGATTTTATCAATAGTAAGCTGCTTGCGGACAGGAAAAACTATGTATTTATAGATGAAATTCAAAATGTACCTGCTTTTCAACGGGCTGCCGACGGATTATTTATAAAATATAATGTGGATCTGTACCTCACAGGCTCAAATTCCTATATTCAATCAGGTCAATGGGCGACAATGCTGTCCGGAAGATACATAGAAATCCATATTTTTCCGTTATCGTTCAAGGAGTACGTGTCGGCGTACCCTTTTAGAGACACAAAAGAAGCGATGTATCGCAGTTATCTCGAAAACAGCTCTTTCCCGTACACAATGACCATGAAAAACGATCAAAACTGGGAGACAAACCTTGTACGGGATTATTTGGGAGGTATATACAGCACAATAATCCTTAAAGATGTCATAGAAAATAAAGATATAAGAGAGCCTGCCAAACTGGAGCGTGTAATTAAATATATGGCGGACAATATAGGGAATTTATCGTCAATAAAGAAAATCAGCGATACTTTAACAGCCGATGGATTTAAAATATACCCTCAAACAATAGAAAGCTATCTGGAAGGCTTTATTGACAGCTACATACTCTATCAGGCTGACAGATACGATATAAAAGGTAAAAAATTATTAAAGACCCAGAGTAAATATTACCTTGTCGACCTGGGTTTACGCTATTTTCTGCTGGGAGACAGGACAATTGACACTGGACGTATGCTCGAAAACGTAATTTACCTCGAATTACTAAGGCGAAACCGCAAGGTTTATGTCGGCAAGGTTGATTTTCCCGGCAATACCGGAGATGTTCAAAAGGAAATCGACTTTGTGACAGAAGGATTAAACGGGACAGAGTATTACCAGATAGCGGAAACAGTGCTGGATAAAAAAACCCTGGAAAGAGAACTCGCTTCCCTAAAAGCGGTAAAAGACCACAACCCAAAATATCTGCTTACATTGGACTATATGCCGGATACATCCCACGATGGAATAAAACAAATAAACGCTCTGGAATGGCTGCTTGAACCCCAAAACCCTTGACACTTTTTATCATTTTTAGTACGCTTTAAGTCCCGTTATAATTAATGAAAAGGTGAAAAGAAAGGTTATTGATATGAAGACAGTATTTGCGAAACCGGACTCGGTAGATCGAAAGTGGTTTATAATTGACGCCGAGGGAAAGGTTCTGGGCAGAGTGGCAGCCAAAGTCGCGTCCATTGTCCGCGGAAAAAATAAAGCGCTTTTTGTTCCCCATCAGGATATTGGGGATTATGTTGTAGTTATAAACGCGGATAAAATCGCGGTAACCGGAAGAAAAGCCGAACAGAAAATGTATTACAAACACACAGGTTATGTAGGCGGTTTAAGAGCCAATACATTTAACAAGGTGATAGAAAAGCACCCGACACAACCTCTGGAACTGGCTATTAAAGGGATGCTCCCGAAAGGTCCGCTTGGCAGAAAAATGGCGAAAAATGCCAAATTATACGCCGGAACAGACCATCCGCACGCCAGCCAAAAACCGGTGCCGATTGAGGCATAAAAAAAAGGGATAAATATGATTAAGAATCTTGGAATAGGTACAGGAAGAAGAAAAACTTCAGTCGCGAGGGTTTATGTCCGGGACGGAAACGGCAAGATAACCGTTAATGGCAAGGAATTAAATGTTTATTTCCCTCAGGGTGAACACGTTCAAATGGTTCGCCAGCCGCTCATGGTTACCGCCTGCGAAAATAAATATGATATTTTGATCAATGTATACGGCGGAGGCAACAACGGACAAGCAGGAGCATGCCGACATGGTCTCTCAAGGGCTCTTTGTCAGGTAGATCATACCAACTACACAAGCCTTCGCAGCAATGGTTACCTTACACGTGACCCGCGCATGGTTGAACGCAAGAAATACGGACGCCCTGGAGCCCGCAGACGCTTCCAGTTCTCCAAACGCTAATTTACCAATAGAATTTTACCGCAAATGGAATCTGCGATTCCTTGAATCTACGATTCTTTGAATCTGCGATTCCTTGAATCTGCGATTCACTCATAAACGGCGCGAAGTGTTGGCTAACAATCTTTTGTGTCCTTGCGCCTTTGCGGGAATTCTTTTGTATTCAACATGGAAGAAGTCACTGAATATATCAAGACAGAAAAAACCGCGCTTCGCCTTATAGCAAGAGCGGAACAAAACTGCGCGGGCCTTTCACGAAAACTGGAAAAGCGCGGCTTTAATACCGGTATTATAAACGAAGTTATTTCCAAACTTACAGAAATGAATCTTCTTAACGACAGCCGTTACGCGCGTTTTTGGCTTGGATCTCGTATTCGTTTAGCAAAAAGCCCAAGACGCCTCTTGTCTTCCCTGTGCGCGAAAGGAATTGACCACGACATCGCGCAGGCTGCGCTTAATCAAACTCTGGATGCGCAAACAGAAAACGCACTTTTGGAAAAGCTCGCGAAAAAAAGCCTAAAGAAACTTATGCGCAAAAGAGCCAGCGAGAATGACGATATAAAACGCGCATTAAAATCCTTGTTAAGAAACGAAGGATTTTCTTCGCAGGCTATTCAGATTTATCTTGAGTCAATTTATTAATATTTAATAATAACTTTACTCAAACTTGTAATCAGAGGCAACAGCAATAGATATAACATGTTATTTAAGCAATACAAGATACCAAAGAAATCAAGATAAAAGTTTTATAAATTCTGATATTGTTTTTTCATTGCAGATAATGATTGCGTTGTATGCTTTCTTGCAAGGTCAAGGGATTTTTCAAAAATTGCGGTTATCTCTTCGTTATAGCTGGAAAGAATAGAAGCTGTATTGGGAGGTATAACATTTTCTGGTTTAAAGAGTTCATATACTTCGATTTTGAAAGCGTTAGAGCCCATAACTAAATTTGTGTAAAACGCTATACTACCAAGGAGGAAGTATGGCGATAACAAAAGAAATACTGGATGAATTACTGAAGGATTGCAAGGGT
>JGI24695J34938_10001085_pt1 | contig 24581 bp, 26 predicted proteins | sample TergutCo191P3_FD_34938 | JGI IMG/M metagenome (IMG submission 34938)
CAGGGATTGAAAAATATTGGGGTGATTATGCAGAACCGTTCCTCGCGACTCTTTACGGAACAGGCGGCGCACGTTCACTCGATGCACCGTTATCATCGGTTTCATGTGTGGCGCATCACGCTCTTATTCAGCCATTTATAACTAGGTATCAAGGCGACCATGATGGAAAACAGGACGGCCATAGCCGGAATCATAAAATCGAGCGTCCCCTGCCCTGCGTTGATACCAGCAACCGTTATGCGCTTGTTGAACCATTAATCATGGAATATTACGGCAATGGCGGCACAGAGCCTGTCGGCAGTCCATTAAAGACGGTTACGACTAAAGACCGATTTGCATTACTTACACCGCTTATTATGGGACATGAATCTGGTCAATCACCGCGACCAGTGGATCAGCCGGTTCATACTATATTGGCTCAAGGCAGGGTCAATCTCATTGAACCTTTTGTTTTTGCAATCGGACAAGGATCTGCGAAAAGCAGAGCGCGTTCTATAGATGAGCCGTTATCAACAATCGTTACAAAAGCGGAACATTGCCTAGTAGAACCAAAGCCGCTTTGTCTCGATATACGCTTCCGAATGCTTAAGAACCATGAATTAAAGAAAGCGCAGGGTTTTGACGGCGAGTATATCATCAAGGGAAACGTGACCGAACAGACGAAGCAAATCGGCAATGCTGTGCCGCCACCGCTGGCAAAGGCTTTAACTAAAGCGGCATTAAGCGCATGAAGATTAAGGAGATTGGATGTTTAGCAATGGGTCCGAAGCGATAACTTGGCAAAAAAATAATTGCTGGAAATGCTGGAAATATAAAGCTGACCAAGAAGAAACAGAAAAAAATAGATGCCGATGTAAGACTGGTTTTGATATTGATTTAGGCTATGTAACGGGCGAACTTCCTGAACGAGTGAAGAATATAATATCTAAAAGTGAATGCAAGTTTTTAATAGAAAAAAGACCTGTTTATATAAAGAAGAAAAGCATAGAGCCATTACCACTTTTTAAAGGAGTTCTTCAATGACCGATTTTAACCCCGAGATGATTACCCTGCCGGCAGAGCTTGAAAAGCGTCAGTTTTTAACCTTTGAAGAGTTTGGGAGCCTTGTTGGAGGGCTACAGGGACAGACTATCCGTAAATGGGGCAAGCAAGGAATTATAAGGACTAAAAAGTTTACCCCACGCTGTACACTTATACCGATTACAGAAATAGGGCGCCTTATTAGGGGTGAACTCATGGAAAAGGAACAAAAAGATGAAAACAAGGATACGGAGAATACTCGGTGAATACTTTTGGTAAAATGAGGTATTTTTACAGATTTTTAAATATCACTATTGACAAAAAAAGACGGTTTTTATATTATAATATCATTAATAACTCCATAGTATTATATGGTAATATAATGGATTACGCCGCCTTAGCTCAGTTGGTAGAGCAGCAGACTGAAAATCTGCGTGTCTGGAGTTCAATTCTCCGAGGCGGCAAAGATTGTTCAACTTGTTCCTTGTTTATTTAATTCTTTTCTTATCTCTTTCCACTCAGGCATATATCTGTCAAGAAAACCATAAAAGCGTTCGTTATGCCCTCTTTCCTTAAAGTGAAGAAGCTCATGTAAAATAATATAATCAAGACATCGCGGCGTTTTCATGGCAAGCAATAAGCTAAGATTAATGTTTCTTTTTTTGGATTTGCATGAACCCCAGCGGGAAGTCATGTATTTAACCTGCCAGCTTTCCGCTTTTAATCCTGTTTTCTTTTCCCATACAGGAAGCCTCCTGGTTATTTCTGTTTTCATTAATTCCCTGTACCATTCACGAATATATTTTTCCCGTTGATTTGCTGTTGTCCCTTTTCTTACGGTTAAAACAACATTTTCGCCGGAAAGAACCACCGATTTTTTAGCGCCTGATTCGACCTGTAAGATATATTTTTCACCCCAGACAAATATTGATTCGCCTGAGATATATTCATTTTTTGCGCTATCTGCCTGATTCTTGCATTTTTCAATTTGTTTTTTTATCCATTTTACTTTTACGCTTACAAACCTTACAATCGCTTCATTGCTTGTAGAAAGCGGAGCGGATACTGTCACCTTTCCATTGGGAGGCTTAACATAAAGGAGCATATTTTTTATATCTTTTTTATTTATCTCAACAGGTATGCCGCAAATATTAATGGTTGATTGAAAAGATTTGGATATGCTCATATAATTAAATATTAATAAAACCAATAATATATTTCAAGACAGAATAAATTCACACAAAGGCACAAAGAACACACAAAAAAAGGAGTGAAGAAAAATTCTTCACTCCTTATTTATATGGTTGCTCACGCAACCGGCACCATCACACCTTCGGTGTGTGGCGTTTGGAAATTTATTTTATATGGTTGCTCACGCAACCGGCACCATCAGCTCTTCGAGCTGTGGAGTATGGTAACTTATTTAAGTGGTTGCTCACGCAACCTGTACCATCCACCCTTTGCTGTCGGTTAGTTTGCCGTATTGTAACCCCTTTATTGTATCCCGGATTTCGGCGCTGAAGTCGCCTGTTTTGCCGTCGTTAAAAACGGCTTTCTTGCCTTGATACGTAAGGGATGTAAGAGGCGTGGCTCCGGCGGCGGTTCCGCTTACGAAACATTCCTTTGTTTCTTCCATCGCTTCTTCAATCGAAATTTTTCGCTCTGATGTTTTTACGCCTTTGTCACGAGCAAGCTCCAGAATACTTTCTCTTGTTATGCCGGGAAGGATTGTGTCGCCAAGCTCAGGCGTTACAAGCTCTCCTGATTTTAGGAAAAAGAAAATATTGCATGAGGAACCTTCCTCGATATATTTGCGATGGGTCGCGTCAAGATAAACGCATTCCATGTAACCGGCTTTTAAGGCTTCGGATTTCGCGAGAGCCGATATTACATAATTGGATGTCGCTTTTATCCAGCCTGTGCCATTTGGCGTTGCGCGAATTTTATCGGTAACAACTGCGTCCGATCTTTCGGATGAAAAATAAGAGCTTACTGGCGTATTAATCACAAACACATAAGGTTCGCTCGAAAGATTTACGCCGATTCCGCCTTCTGCCATCGAAAACGGCCTTATATAAATCGAGTCCGCTGACATAAAAGAATCTTTTTCCCATTCAGAATTATAATGAGGATAAAATCCCAAAGCGGCGTTTCTTTTAACTGTTTGCAGGCATACTTCCAGGAAATCTTTTTCCGGGAAAGGAGGCATGCACAAGCCCTTCATGGAATTTGCAAAACGGACTGCGTTTCTGTCCGGGCGAAAAATAGCAAAGCCTCCATTTTTCTGCGGGAACGCTTTTAATCCCTCAAAACAGGCTAATCCGTATTGAGTTGTGTAATTGACAAGGGGCATATCCGCGTAAAAGTTGCGTGAATTTTGAAGCCTGGATCGATCTTCATCGCTCATTGACGCTTCTTCCTCTGGCGTCTTGTGCGGTTTTTCGATGTACTCCCCCGTCCATTTCCCGTCACAAAACTGTGAACGGTAGGTGATTGGATAAGTATTTAATGTAAAACCCATGATTTACTCCTTAAAAATTATTATACAATTTTTATTTTATTTATTGCAAGCTATTTATTTACGCAAATGAGGAATTTTAAGTTGAGGATTTTATTTCCTATTTTCTGATTTTCTTTTTATCAAACTTTCTTTTACGCATTTTTTCCGCCGCTTTGAACAAATAATAAAAAACATTTTTATAAATATAATCCCATGTGCCCGGGCGGTGAATTATTTTTCCTCCAAAGCCTGTTTTGAACCGGTAGAGCCCAGCCATCGGATGATTCGGGTCTTCGTTTGGCGGAATACCGAAAAGATCATAAGTTTCACATCCCGCTTCTTTTGCGTCACGCATCGCCTTCCACTGAAGAGCGTAAGGCGCCATAAGATTTCGTTTGTTCGCGGAAGAAGCGCCGTACAAATACACCGCCTCTTTTCCAAAAAAAAGAACTACAACCGCCGCTATTGTTTCGTTTTCATGGCTTGCCGTGTACAAACTGATTAAATCGCCTTCCTTTTTGTATTTTTCGCATATTTCAAAAAGAGTTTTATAATAATTTATGCCATGAACAGAAATGCCGTCTCTTATTGCGGTTTCTTTTAACAAATCGTAAAATATTTCTATATCTTCAATGCCGCCTTTTTTTACCTGCACGCCTTTTTTTTCTGCAAGAGAGATATTATACCGCCATTTTGGTTTCATCGCGGCAAGTATTTCTTCGCATGAATTTTTTAAGTTGATGATAACAGTATCGGGAGGCTGCACTACTGATGCCGCCTGCTTAAATCCAGCCTTAACAAATTGATCTTTTTGATCATCATCTGTTAAAAACCACGGCGGCTCGAAACGTATAAAAACAGTATTGCGAAAAAGAAAAGGTTTTAGTTTAACGGCGATAAGCGCCATCGCCTTTTGCCTTTGCGCTAAAGGAAAATCAGGCGTAAAACATGGTCCCCACGGAATATAAGCGAAAGAAAACCCTGGAGCAAGGCGGCGGCATAAAACATGAAGATAAAATGTACTTTGCTCTTCTTTTGATAATTCAATTAAAAAAGTTTTAGCGTCCCAGCCAAAACGTGACTTAAACTCTCCCCATAAAGAAGACTGTAAAAATGAAGACACGTTTTCAAAATTTACGGAATCAGTTTTAGTAATATTTATACTATAGTCTTCATACATACAAAAACCCGGTTTAATGCACTTCTCCGTCAGGAATAACTGCCGTACGAACAGGGTTTCCATTTAGGCAGAGTTTTTTCCCTCCTGTCATTACAACATTATCTTTTACAACAATTGACTGCGAAAAGAACATGTCGATATCGATTTCCGACAGGGCTTTATTATCCTCGCCCTCCGGTAAAAGTCTTGTTCCTGTCGGGACATCCCCTGCGTCAAGCGCTTCTACGCGTTCCAAAGGCTTTCCATCTTCGCCTGTTCCCTTTTCGTCTCCGGCGGCAAGAAGCATTCCCCTCGATTCTATTCCCCTGAGTTTTGCCGGTTTTAAGTTATACGCGACTATTATTTTTTTACCGAGGAGATCTTCTTCCTTATAAAACGGCACAAGACCAGAAACAATCTGCCTTTCTTCACGTATGCCTGTAACCCCTTCTGCGGTTTCCAGATTTATAATATAGAGTTTATCAGCCTTTGGATGTCTTTCAACTTTCTCTATTTTAGCCACGCGCAGATCCATGATGGAAGAAAAAGATTTTTGTTCCTGTCTTTCCTTCTGTGAACCTGAATAACGTTCTCTAAGCTCGTTTACAAGATCGTCTTCAAGTTTTGTAAACAAGACCTCGCTTTTTATTTGTATATCCGCGATTCCTTCAGGCGTTCCGATACATTTCCAGCAAAGATTTTTCTTAAACTCAAGCCCAAGAAAAGAAGCTATTTTTGCGGCGGATTTTGGTATATAAGATTCTGTTAAAACGGCAAGATCACGCACGATGTATGTTAAATCACGTATTACGCCTTTTGCTTTTTCGGGGTTTTCATTCTTTAATTTCCACGGCTCTGAATCCTGAAAATATTTATTGGCAAAAGAAGAAAGCTCAAATATATCCCTAAAAGCGTCTCTTAATTCCGCTCTGTCAAGTTTTTCTGTTATAATTTTTTCGCGTTTTACAGCTTCCTCCCAAAAGGAAGCGTCGCTTTCTCCTTCCGGGATTTTTCCGTCATAGTAGCGTGTAACAAAGGAAAGCGTTCTGTTAACTAGATTTCCGAGGTTTCCTATAAGCTCTCCGTTTACCTTTTCCTTAAAATCATCCCATGTGAACATGGAGTCTGTTTTTTCCGGTCTGTTATAATAAATATAAAAACGCCATACATCCGAAGGAATACCCGTATTCATGGCATCGGTTCCAAAAACGCCCACTCCCCTGGATTTTGAAAATTTGCTGTTTTCATAATTCAAATATTCGGAGCTCGACATATGATGAAGCATTGTCCATTCATCGCCGCTTCCCAAAAGGCTCGAAGGAAAAATAACGGTATGAAAAGGAATATTATCTTTTCCTATAAACTGGAACAGGTCAACATCATTTGGGCTTTTCCACCAGTATTTTACAAATTCTTTCCAGTCTCCCTTTTCTTCACCTAACGCTCCTGTTATCGAAATATATCCTATGGGAGCATCGAACCAGACATAAAAAACCTTGTTTTCATAACCTTGTTTAGGAACAGGTATTCCCCACTTTAAGTCTCTTGTAATCGCGCGCTCTTTTAAGCCGTCCCTAATCCACGCCTGTGTCATCTGCACAGCGTTATGCGCCCAAAAACCTTCAACAGAGGCTTTTTTGATCCATTCTTCCAGTTTGTCTTTTATGCCGGGAAGGTCTATATATAAATGATTTGTTTTTCTGGGAGAAGGAACGCTCTGGCATGCGGAGCATTTAGGCTCTTTTAAGTCAACAGGATCAAGAAGTTTTTGGCACGCTTCGCATTGATCGCCCCTTGCGTCTGCGCTTCCGCATTTTGGGCATGTGCCTTTTATAAAACGATCCGCGAGGAATTTATCGCACTTGGGGCAAAAAAACTGCTCGATTGTTTTTTCGCAAACATAGCCGTTTTTTTCCAGCTTTAGAAATATATCCTGCGTAACCTCTGTCTGAATTGGAGAAGATGTCCGCCCGAATTTATCAAAAGATATATTAAACCATTTGTAAATATCAGAATGAACGGCATGGAAACGATCGCAAAGCTCTTTCGGGCTTACGCCTTCTTCCGCCGCTTTATTTTCTGTAGCTGTTCCGTATTCATCCGTGCCGCAGACATAGAGACACTCAATGCCCTTTAATCTGCAAAAACGCGCGAACGCGTCCGCGGAAAGCACTTGTATAAGATTGCCAAGATGAGGTTCATTGTTGACATAGGGCAATGCTGATGTTATTAGTCTTCTTTTCATGGTTTTTTATATTAACAAATTAATGAGAGAATTTCAAGGTGAACTCATTTGTCCAGGATTCAGAAGCTTTAAGAGTGATATCAAAAACCGGGAGTATACGGCTTGCCTGATACAGATCATCGTTAAAAACATGACCCAAAAATCCCTTAAACGCTTTGGAAGAAGAAAGGATTATCTGCACTTCGTTTTGAACGTCAAGAATTTTTAAGTTGTCCGCGTCAAAAGATAAATCAATGTGAACGTCTTTTCCGCTTGAATCTGCGGTATAAAAACGCGTATATTCATCGCCAATCCCTGCGAACGAGAAAATAATTTCCGGAATAAACTTAAAAGTTTTATCTTCTTTTCCTGTATTTTTAACCGAATAAGACACGCAAAGAGCGTCTCTTTTTAATAGAATACATTTATTTATTTCGATTTCATTAAAAAGGCTTTCGTCAGAAAGAGAAGGAAGTTTAAAACAGGATTTACCTTTTCTGTCCTGCGATAACGCCTGATACTCTTCATTAAAACAAAGGCGTGAGTTTTCCGCCGTAAAAGTAAAACTTTCATTTAATTCTGAATGCGAAGATGTAATAATGTCTGCAAAAGCAGTTTTTCTTCCGTATTCGCTTGCGCCGCAGTCAAGATAATTCCATTCCTTCGGCATATAATCAAGCTCAAATACGCTGGCTCCCTTTAACTGAATATACGAGTTGATCTTTGCGTCCTGAAAAAGATATTCCTTTATTCCGTCAAAATCAAAATCATATTGAACAAGCGACGAAATAAATTTACCCTTGTCTCTTGTTAAAAGTTCCGCCCGCAAAAGAGAGCTGTACGCGGATTTTCTAAGCTCATTTCTGAATCTATTTTTACCGGGAGAAAAAAGCGATGAATCCTGCGCCTTCCAGAGTTCTTCCTTCGCGTTTTGTTTTCTCGCCCTGTCACCTTTTAACTGATTAACCAAAACATTTGTAAAAATCATTTTTGAATAAATGCCGTTGGTTTCAGCCTGCTCAATTAGTAGTTTTCTGGGAGAAAAATTATCGTCAAAGCCTGACGAATTTGGAAAACTCGCTTTATTATAAATTAAACGGTTTTTTAATATTTTACCGGGCAAGGTCGTTTCTACGATATCTTTGGAAAGCGAAATTTCCTCAAAAAACCTGTTCCATACAGCGTCAGGCGCTTCATCAGGCAGGGAAGATATTTTTTCGGGGAATACGCTTATTATTTTATCAAGAGCGCAGCTTCCGCACATTTTTTTTTGTTTTGTCTGTAAGTCTACAAAAGCCTGTGAAAAACTTTTTTCCTCAAGCTCCTTTTGCAGGGAAAGCGAAACCGGAAAAATGGTTACGAGTTTTCCCTGATCTTCGCTAATACACGGAGAAAAAACCTGCGAGCCATTTAAGCCCGCCTTCAAAAATTGTTCCTGCGAAAGGAAAGTATAGCTCATATCGCTTGCGGCAAGAGCGCAGGCTAAATTCTGCTCCCATACAAAGCCTGGAATCCAGCATCCAATGGGGCGTTTTCCGAAATGTTTTCTAAGATATGTCGTCATTAATTCAATCTGTCCGATTCTGTCCTGAAGCGGAATCAGCGCGAAACTCGGTTCAAAAAAACCTCCGCCCAATACTTCCGCCTGTTTTCTTGAGACCATATCTTCTATAAGCATAAAAAATTCCGGGCGGTTTCTTTCTACCCAGTACAATAGCACGCCCGAATAATGAAGAACGGCGTTTATGTTCGAATAACGGTTTAAGTTGGAGACAAAAGGGCGCATAACATTTTCGTAAACAAATTCAAACTCGCTGTCCTTTGCGCCTGAAGGAACATGAGCGTGAGATCCAAGAATTAATTTAATCTTTTTTTCTTCTTTCACCCTGCGTCAATCATCCTGAATAATAAAAGAGAGGCTGAAGTAAAGATAAGGGACAATAATCCCATAGCTATCAGTATTAGAGGTTTGCCCCGTAAAAACAAAGGGACAGCTTCCAAAGCAGCCCTTCGGCGAATCTCCCAAATAATAAAATTAATTAAAAATAAACCGGCAATAAAACCAAAAGAAAGAATTACGGTATCCAGAATGCTTCCCGCAATATTTACGCAGATAAAAGATGCGGCGGCAGTGAACACAGGCGGAAACCCGGGCTCTGGTTCGTTATTTCTGTCATTCTTTAATAAAAAATTAAAAATCAGATATTCAAGTCCTGAATAAAACACAGCGCTTACAGGAAAAAGCAAAACATAAATAATCAAACCGGAAAAAAAGGAGCTTACAACCATAGAAAAGAAAAACCACATACAAATTATTGATATAAAAACAATAATCGATTTTATAAAAACCGGCATATCAAAAGGATTTTTAGATTCCACTACGCCCTTTATGCCAAGACCGCATTGTAAAACTAGATTAATTGAAAAACACGAATAAATCAATAAAAGATAAAGAGGAATACCTGTCATTAATAATCTCCCTTGTTCCCTTTGGAATATTGATATAAACAGACAATATATCCCAGTAAAAGAAGCGCGCCCGCGGACTGGGCGATTATTCCCATAGGCAAAAACGCGTTTTCGCTGAATTTCAATATTGTCAGCTGACCATGCGATGTACCGGGAAATGAAATTGAACAATATGAAAGCGGCTCTCTTACAATCGATAAAACAAGCATAAGACCCGCAAGTGAAGCAGCCTGGGAAACTGCGTCTGTTGCATGTTCAAAAACATCAATATTGCTTTTTTCGGGCGGCAGGTCTGCTATAAGCCCTGAACTTGCGCAAAAGAGCGGAACCAGCATAAGGAGCATAAAATTTTCAAATGCGGCAAACGGGCACAATAACCAGAACAAAAACAGATAGATGCCGCCAAAAAAAGCGGCAATACATGTATAAATAATTTTTTTTCCTTCCGCCGGAAATATTTTATCTCCAGCCAGCGAAAAAAGAGCGGAAAATGTAAAAGCGGTAAACCCATAAACCCAAAAAAGACTTCCCGCAACAGTAATCGCCCAGGAAAGCCTGCCTGAAGCCATAATTATAATACCCGCTCCTGTCAATCCGCCCAGAGGAGAAAGAGAACCCCAAAATGTATATTGCTTTCCTAAACTCATTTAAAAACTTCCTTCTATTCTGTTTATATACATTTGTAAAACGCTTTTAGGCAAAGCGCCGAAAACCTGCGAAGCGTGAGCGCTTAAAGGCATCACTTCTTTTACGCTGCCGTCAGCTGAAACTACAGCTCCAAGCGGTATCATTATTCCATCCTGAAATACGCCGAACACAAACATATTGTCAGTTGTATTGTACATGGAAAACCAGTATCCAAGCAAAGCGGATTTTCCTGTTTTTTGTTTTAGATGTCCGGAAACGCGCCTTGGATCATTATTACCGATAAATACGCTGTTCACCGATCGTAAAAGATAATGCGTTTGAAGCGGCTGCGTAAAAATCCAAAGCAAAGAGATAAATAAAAGTAAACCGGTTACCCAGCCCAATAAAAGCGCTTTATCTCTCATAGAAGATTCTCCTGATACCTGTTGTTTGCCTTACGGGAGATAAAAAGTTTTTCTTCTGTAAGACGAATAAGCGGCGTTAAACAATTAATCAGAGCAAGCGCCATAAAACATCCTGAATACTCAAGGCATTTATACCTGAAAAACCATGACAAAGCGGCGGCAAGAAATACTGTAACTAAAATACCCGGTTTAAATTTCGCGCTGCTTGAAGGCTCCGCCGCAAGAATAAAAGCGGCTGCGATTGTACCGCCCGAAAAAATACCGTAAAGAATATCACCGTTCCAAAACATGCCGGAGCCTGCACTTCCAATATCTCCCGCAAAGCGGATAAGAAAAACATACACGGAAAGAAACGCAAGAGGGATCCAGCCGCGGTTAATGCCAATAGCTGTAATAATAATTGTGCCAATAAGAAGACTGAATAATCCCCTGTCTGCGATAATTCCGGGACCCGTGAAAAAAAGTAAATCAATATATCCCGATGGAAGCTGCACTCCCGCAACAGAAAAAACCGTACTGTTAAAAAATTCAGAAACTGTATTATCAAGGCTGCTAATATCTGTCGTTAAAATCATCTCCGAAACGGAAGATGCCGCGCCGTCAGCGGAATTACTAAACGCGAAAGGCCATGAAAAACGGATAAATAGCCATCCGCCCAGAGCCGGATTCAGCCAGTTTGATCCAAGTCCGCCGAAACTGTATTTAATTACAATGATCGCAAAAGCAGTTCCCATAAAAACATATACAGGATTAATTTGATTCGGCAGTAAAAGAGTAATGATCATGGCGGTTGCGGCGGCGCTTCCGTCATTTATTTTTGTCGTTCCAAAAGAATGGTACGTTAAAACAAACTCAATAAAAATTGCCGAGAAAAGCGCGGTTGCTCCGATAACCAGAGACATTCCTCCGTCAGTAAGCGAAGACTGCAGAACACAGACAAAAGCGCAAAGGCAGATAAGCCACATTCTTGCGGTGCTCGGACAGGAAATATTGATCTGCGGTTTATGCGAAAAAATCATTTTTGAATCAGGCACTTTTTTCCTCCCTGTCTCCTTCCAAAATTGTTTCCAAAAGAGGTAAAGCGGAGGGACAGACAATTTTACAGCAGCCGCATCCATGACATCCTATGTTGACCGCGCTGTCAATCTCGTGCATTCGTATTCTTTTATAAATGTTCTGCGGATCCAGTCCAACAGGACAGACTGCCCTGCACTCCCCGCAGTTAATGCAATTCTGCTGTTTGTGAATAGACACCTGCGATTTAGTCATGGCGGCGATAGCGTAACATGTTTTACCGACAGGTTCATCAAGATACATTACCTCCCGTCCTGATAACGGAGAACCTGTTACAACTCTTTGGGGAGGTTCAATAAAACCGCCGCATTGCTCAATTACTTCGCCTATCCTTGTTCCTATTCTAACTCTCATAATCTGCGGTTTTCTGACAGCAGATCCTCCGATTGCCACATAACGATCCAAAATGGGTCTTTTGCTTACAACAGCATCGCAGGCGGCAACAAGAACAGCGGGACCTAGCACCAAAAGAGAGCCAAGATTCATTCCTTCTTTTTTCTCAAATGTTCTTAAAGCGAGCTGAAGTTCACGTTTATTTCTTTGAGGATAACGCGATCCTGTCAGCACGAGCGATGAAGGCACTTCAAGTTTTCCGGCGGCGGCAATAAACATATCCCCGAGGTCTTTGTCATGATGAGAAACCGCGAATATAACCTGCGAAACTTTCATGCACGCTTTTACAACAATGGCTGTTCCTTCTATTACAGCATTTAATCTGTCGCGGCACAGAGCGTAATCTGCGGCAAGCCACGGATCATCAAAAACACAGCGGACAACCAGAGTAAGTTTATCGGTTATTTTTCTGCTTTCCGAGATCAAATCCGCAAGAGGTCTTTCGGCATTTTCCATTTCTACGATTCCATAATCAGAAATAACTCTTTGAATATCGTATGGATTCATTCCGTTCCACACCAGGGTATCATCTTTCTTGCCCAGCTTTTCAAAAGCGCCTTCCATCCTAATCACATAGCCGTCATTGTCAACGCCGTCCCTGTTTTTCCAGTTTATTTTTTTTATAACTCTGCCTGGAACAGTCGCATGAGCGTTTGCCGTTCCGGAGCCTGATGCCTTTCCTATCAGCATTCCCTCCCGAACAATTTCTCCAACCGATACTACAGGCAATACAGGTCTTGCCTTGTTTCCCAGAGAAATTACGGAAATACCGGGCAGATATGCGTTTATAACTTCTGATTTCTCGGGTGCTGTCGGGTCATCATAGGATATCCCTCCCCTTGGAAATGAATAAATTTTCATATTTTACTTGTCCTTTCGCCGGCAATCATCTTTTTATTATTATATATTAAATTATTATTCCAGTTAATACCCGCCGAACGTAATTTTGTGGATATTTTTTTAAATCTGCTTTCGCCTGTTTTTCCGCTTTTTTCTTTTTGTTTTAGAATCCCGGGAAAAAGAAATATCAACAATACAATTAAAGAAAGCCTCTCCGAAATACCGCCCGAAGAAGAGCCGGTCTGAGTGTTTAATCTATCCCCGTTATTCACATTATTAAAAAATTCCATTAAATATTTAAGCGGAAACTGAGGATAATCGCTTAGCCTTATATTTTGCCCTCCCTGTCTTGAATCTACAGAAGGAAGCCCGTCTTTGTCAAAAATAAAAGCTGGAAACGCCGCGGAAGAAGTACCCATTTGAACAGTAGAAAAAGAAGCCTGAAACAATATATGCGCGTTATAATCCTGTTCATCAACTAATATATCAAATCTTTTATTGAATCCGTAAGTTCCCGACATATACGGAGTAAAAAACATTGTAATAAAAGCGCCTGCGACAAACGCCAGTATATAAACAGGAAAAACATATTCAGGGAAGCTGCGTTTCATAATTGTTACAGGGTTGAATCTCTTATGTTCAACGCCCGAAAACGAGACAATCTTAAGTGAAAAGAAAAAAACAGCGAAAGACGCCGCTATTGCGGCAAGTAAAAATAAAAATTTTAGCTGCGTAAAAATTATCAATACCGTAAAACCGGCAATAAAAACGGGAAGGAAAAACCAGTAATACCTGTACGGAATAATTATCTCTTTATATAACTGATTCATTCTTTTATAAAAATCTTTGGCGAGAGGAGCAGGAGGATTTACAAGATCGCCTAAAGGTTCCTTTAAAAGAATAAAAAGAGCGAAAAGAAGCGCGGCGCAGCCAATCCCTGCGGCGCCGAAAAAACACAGTGAAGAAAGAACAGGTATCATTGGAATTATATTTACTATGCTTCTGTGAATTTTTCTGTTTATATAACATAAGAATAAAAGGATTGCGCTTGCCGCTGCATAGACAATAAAAAAAAGCGCCAACGGACGCCCTAATCCAAAGTAATCAACAGTATAGGGAATGTTGATAAGTATTTCATCAAATTTTCTGTTAAGTAAACCGGTATCCCAGTTACCTGCCATGATCGGCATATACACATATCTTTTTCCGTCTTTTACAAATACTTCCCTGATTTTATCGGCGTACCCGTCATTGCGCGGATCAAAGGGAAAAACCCTTGATGAATATGTATCTAGGGGGACTCTTTCCAGCGAATCAAAAACATCAAGCATTACCCATTGCGATGATTCTGATATCGGCTCCCCTACAAAAAAAAGAGCGCTTGTATCAAGAAGGGATCGAAGGTGCCTGTCCTCAACGGAAGCGTCTGTAGTAATAACCGCATAACCGCTCCTGAATTCTTCATACCCCATCGAAAAGCCGAGAAAGAGAAGCGCAATAGCTACCAACAGAGAAATTAAACTGGCAAGAAGGACGGAGCGGAAAAAGGACATATAGAATGCCTATTTTAAAAACACAAAAAAACAGATCGCTATAAAGATACCTAAAAAGGATCCAACTAAAACTTCCAAAGGAGTATGACCCTGAATTTCCTTAACCGAGCGAAATTCAATACCTGTTAATTTGGCGGATTGTTTTCCAAGATTATTAAGGGCTCTTGCCTGCAAACCGGCTGCTCTTCTTACTCCTACAGAGTCACGAAGAACCACCATGGCAAAAACAAGGCTCATAATGAAATATGTTGAGTCTACGCCTTCACTGATTCCAACCGATGTCGCAAGGGCGCAAACAGTCGCCGAGTGGCTGGAAGGCATTCCGCCTGTGCGCCATATCATTGTCTCGAATGCGTCCCATTTGCTTTTTCGTTTATTAAACAATAAATAAAATACCAGCTTCAATACCTGCGCGATGCATAAACTGAAAATGGTAGATAGAAAAATCGGATTAAATAATAGTGATTTTATTGCCGCTGCGGCTGCCATTTAATTATCATCCTTTAAAGCGCAGATTTTGTCAAGGCTGAGGGAATGAGCGCTAAAAATGAGAAATTTAGGGATACGAATAAGAATTTCTTTGGAATTTAACCGGTTTTTATGGTATAAAATAGAATTATGGAACTTGTTACAGGGGAGAATGATAAGGGGCGAAGGCTCGACCGGATTTTACGAAAAGCGCTGCCTGATTATCCGCTCCCGCTGATCCACAGGCTGTTGCGTCAGAAAAAGGTACTTGTTAACGGCACCCCTGCCAAAGGTGAAGATCGCCTGGAATCCGGTTCTAAAATTGACGTTCCAGAAATAAAGAATTTTAATAAAACCACCCATTCCTCTTCTTTTTGCCGCGAGCCATTGGTCTGTAACATAAAAAACACTAAGGGAAAGGGAAAAAGCGGCAAAGAGGATTTAAAACAACTTGAGATATTATGGGAAGACTCAGGGCTTATCGCTGTTAATAAGCCTGCCGGGATTTCTGTACATGGCCCTGATAGTTTGGATACACAGGTTCGTTCTTTTCTTTGCGATAAGCTGCCGCCTTCTCTTTCATTTACGCCGGGACCTCTTCATAGACTTGATAAACCATCAAGCGGCATTGTGGTTTTTTCTTCCAGCATCGAAGGCGCGCGTCTTTTTACATCTCTTATGCGGGAGAAAAAAGTGCGTAAAACATATCTTGTTATTGTTGAAGGTAATATAAAAAATGAGCAAATATGGCGTGACTCTCTTTTGCGTGATAAAGAAATAAAAAAAACATTTATCGCCAAAGAAGATGAACAAGGTAAAAACGCTGTTACCAAGGTCACGCCATTATCTGTAAACGGCAATTACACATTGATAAAGGCGGAAATTGAAACCGGAAGGACGCATCAGATACGCGCGCAGGCTGCCTCGCACGGGCATCCGGTTGCGGGAGATGTTAAATATGGAGGGAAAAAAATCAAAGGTGATATTTTTTTACACGCGTGGAAACTTGAATTTTTACAATATGTTATAGAAGCGCCTATTCCAAAAACAGGTGAGCTTGTTACAAAATTTCAATTTCTGGGACAGCCTAATGTATCATAAATCAATTTACCGTGTTACAATAATAATCGATGGATAAATTATTCTTAAAAAATTATTTATATTTTCTGCCGGTTTTTATTTTTTTATCGATATTTATATATTCTTCATGCGGGATTAAAACAGAAACAACCAAAGAATCTTTTGAACATGATGTTTTTAATCTGGAAATCGCTTCCGGTTCTTTAAATAACTCACTTGATTTTTCCAATCCTCAAAAACTTAAATTTTCTTTTGGGTCTTCATTTACTGTTTTTCCTAACTCATCTCTTGAGATTGCTTATACTTTTAATACAATTCCGTCAGAAAATATAAAGAAAAATTATATCCTTACCCTGGAGACAGACACGCATTCATGGACGCTTCCCATGGATTTATCATTTTTGGGAATCAATCTTACATCCGGCGCTTTAATTCATTACGCCATACCTGTTCAAAATAATTTTAACGGACGATTTAATATAACCTTAACAAAAAAAGGATCAGAATCAATAACAGGCTCTAAGCCTGTTTTAAACATTCAATCAATACAACTTGTAAATCAATGGTATGGCTTTGCGCAAGAAGGACAAAAATATTTTGCTTCTCCTTTTGTCTCAAGAAGAAACAACGGATCCTATGCAATTCTTACGCCAAATATTTCCCCGCAGGCGGCAAATTATTCTTTTGAACTTGCTGTCTCTCTTAAAGAGGGAGGACAAAACGCCGCTGTAGAAATAGACGCAAGACGTTTTACCGCTTTTGCTTCGGCGGACAGGATTTTTATTCCATCTTCTTTAATTCGCGGGAGAATGCCAGTAATAATTTTTGGAGACAGAATCTCTTCTTTTAAACTTTCTCATTCGCCTCTGGGCGCTTTTCCAATTCCAATTAAAGCAGATCCCGGGCTTGTTCTTGACCTGCCGAGAGAAAGTTGGCGTAACAGCAGCTGGGAAATTTTTAAGTGGGATCGCTTCCCTTCGCTATTAATGCTTGACACCGCGAATTATAACATTCAAAACAGACTGTTAAAACGATTAGCTTTCTTTGTGGAAAAAGCGGGTTTTAGGGGAACGCTTCCGCATGATGAGGAAATAGCCGATCTTCACGGCTGGAACGCTCATGATTACAAAGCGGAAGATCTCGCGCGTTTTTTTGACGCTGCCAAAAAAGCGAATTTTCCTCTGCTTACAGAAGAGCGGGTTCTTGAGAGCGTACTTCTAAACGAAGGAATAATTATAAAAAAAGGAAACGATATTGTATCCGGAACAGGCGGAATCATGTCGATTTCCAGGCAGACTCAAAGCACGCTTAGAAGAACATTTATGGCTCACGAAGGGTTTCACGGTCTATTTTTTATAGACGAGGATTTTAGGGAATTTAATAAAGGACGCTGGGAAAATTTTGATGAGACTGCAAGAACTTTTTTCCTCGCGTTTTTGGATTTTAAGATTTATGATACCGCCGATGAATTTTTGGTATTAAAAGAATTTAAAGGGCATATTCTTCAGCAGCCTGTTGCCAGAATACGGGGATATTTCAGCCGAAACCTTCCCTCGCTACTTGTAGATACAGAATATTCAGATGCGCTTCCGCCCAAAGATGATTTAACAAATTCCTGGCAGGTTTTAGCCGATCCTTTCTTTATGGAAGGAGAAGCGTTTTCTGACTATGTAAACAAACGATGGGGTCTTGCGGCAGGACGCGTGTGGACAATTGCGATCGATTAAACCCTGATTCCGATCGCTTCCCTTATGGCTTCCACCAGTGTTTTTCTGTCATGAAGTCTTCCGGAAATTCCGGGGATTTCTACAAGTAAAGGATAGCTTCCCGACAGCTGCCAGTTGATCATATATTCACCTAACCAGTCGGCGGTTTCCTCTGTTAATAAAAGTATGTGACACTCTTGCGGAATTAAAACAGGGAGCTCTTTTTCTTCGTCAAATCCGGCGCCTTCCGTAATTTTTTTGAATATGGAAACGGCTTCCTGCGGATCTTTTACAGCGATGCCTTCAATACCGATAAAACGAAAAGCTGTAACCAGCTCTTCGTCTCCAAGAAAAAAATACTCCATTAAAAATTAAATGAATAAAATTAAAAGCGCTACCAAAAAGCCCCAAAGGCAGATTCCTTCGGCAAGACCTGCGTACGGAAGGGCTTTTCCGAAAAGATCAGGGTTTTCGCTCATGGCTCCCATAGCGGCGGAGCCTATGCGTCCTACCGCTATCCCACCTGCGATACAGGAGATACCGACAGCAAGAGCCGCGGCGATATATTTAATCGCGTCTCCTATTGATGTTTGAGAGACGCCGTCTGTTTCCGCAGTTTCGGCGAAAACCGCCGCCGCGAATAGACAGCTTACAAGCATTACACATAACAGCATCGTAATTTTTTTCATGTTAACCCCCTGCTTTTTCCCTGCATCCAAACCGGAAAGGAGAAAACTCCACGCCGGTTTCGATAAAGAACTTGTTGAAAAATTCATAGTATTGCAGTCGGACTACCTGAATGGCGACTATCAATCCTTCAAGTATAATTATTATAACATTTCCAATGATCATTACCAAGACGGCGGAAAACGTCCCCGCAGCCCCGGACATCGCAAGCTCGTCCGTAAAATGAAAAACGATAAACGAAAAAACTGCGTGAGCGAGAGCAAAAGCTCCAACACGAAGGAAACTTACAGTGTTGGAAAAATAAGTAGAAACAGTATCTAAAACTTCCACAAATCCTTCCATTGCGAAAGCCAAAATACCATTTTCCATAACGGGCTTTTTTTTGCACAGAACACGCCAGATTAAATCACCAAAGAAAATAAAGAAAATCGGGATACAGATACCGGCAAAATCATAAATTTCAGGTTTTCCGCCCAGTAAAATACGAACAGCCATAAATAGCGCGTACCAAAAAACCAAAAGCCCGGCAAGCCCCGTTTTGGAAAAAAAAGCATCTTTGTATTTTTTTAATACGCAGCGGTTAAATATATTTATAATAAGACCGAGCGAATTTATAATAATACCTATGGAAACCGTAAATCCAAAAAAGTAAAAAAGTTTCGTAATGCTTCCGCCTTCTCCCGCCATAGGGAGAATATGTAAAATCCTGTCCATTGGCTGTCCTGTAATCGCTTCCGTTACGGCTCTTGTAGGAACTACCAGCAGTCTTTCATTTGTAAAAACAGAACCTGCCAAAAGCCCCATGATCATGGAAGCGATACCTACAGAAATTAATGGAACCGAAAACCTGGAAAACCTTTTTGACATAGATTTACTTTTCGCCGCAAAAACGCCAAGCAGTAATAAAACAAACCCCTGCCCTGCGTCTCCGAACATGATGCCGAACATCAATGTAAAAAAGAACGCTACTATCGCTGTTGGATCAATTGTTCCGTAAAGAGGAGCGCCGTAAGAAAAAACAACGCCTTCAAACCCTTTAACAAAAGCGTTATGTTTCATCGCAACAGGCACTTTTTCTTTTCCGCTTTTAATCGACGGCACTTCATTGGGAAGGTATGTGTGAATCGCTACCCTTTCGCAGGTTAACCGTGAAAGATCGTGAACTACCGCTGGAACTATGTCTGCGGGCATCCAGCCGCTAAAGTGATAAAGATTTTCTGTTGTTGTAAATCTCGCTTTTATTTCCTCGATCTCAAGGGCAATCTGCCAGCCGGATAAAAATTGATTTAATTTGGGCAGATATTCTTTTTGTAACTGTTCTTTTTCCAAATTTATTTTGATTAACTCGGCGTCTAAAAGAATAAACTGCTCATTTAATGATTTTAGCATTTCCGCGGGAACTCCGCGGCATTCCTTTGGAACTTCCACAGGCTCAAACGACGCTTTTTTAAGCTGGGAATCAAGAGCGAAGCGTCCTTTTTTGGAACACGCTGCAAGGATTCTGCCTCCCGGTTCCAGCTGTAAAATTATCGCCCTGTCTCCCAAATTTTCACGTAACAGAGGAATGTCTTTTGGATCAATGCGTCCCAAACGCAAAGTAAGAAACGACAAATATTCAAAATCAGAAAAAGGAACATTCATTTTACTAAAGGCTTTCGCTTCGTTAATTGTTTCTTTTATCCTCTGTTTTTCCAGGATTGTCTTTGATTCCCGCTCTTTTACTTCTTCAATAATTGAGCAGAGAGCTTTTGCGTGTTTTTTATCTTCATTTTCTGATATGCCGTTTTGCGGCTTTTCATAAGTCTCATTATTTGGATCACGTTTAAACCCAAGATACTCCTGCGCTTCGCAAAGTCTTTGTATAATATTTTTAATATTTTCTATTTCCTGATTTTCATAAAAAGATTCGGATTCACTAAACTGTATTACGCCTTTTTTTCCAAGATATTCAAGAACAGTATCCATGTCATTTTTAAAAAGAGTAAGCTCTAAATATTTCATCTTTCTTGGACGTAACATTATACGGCTGCCTCCAAAAGATTAAAAACTCCCGCGCTGTTCATGCCAAGCGAGAACCCTTCTGCCACGCTTGTTAACAGATCTTCCTCGTACTGCTTTAATTTAATAAAACAATAAATCGCGCTTACAGACATGGAAGAGCTGTGAAAACTGTGAAAAGCAAGCCTGTACAAATACTGTGACGCGGCGTTTTGAAAATGCCGGGGATCGGCGTTCCAGTGCTGCTGCCCGTCCTGCGCGTTTAAAAACTTTTCCCATCTCCAGCCGTGCCAGTCTTCTCTTACATCAAGCGAAAAATCAAGAGAGGCGTTCGCTTCGGCTGCAAGAGAGGCTCTTCTTTGATGAATATTTCCAAGGAGCTTAAGATCCAAAATATATTTTTTTATTTCTTTCTCGTCTTTATTATAAAAAGATCGAAGCCTTATCGCCCACGCGCAGTTACCAAGCGAGATTTCATCGGCAAGAAGGCGCGCGGCTCCCTGCCTGTCTTCATTTTCAAGCTGAGAGAGGCTGTCAATTAATTCCTGATAAAAGTTAAAACCTGTGTTTTCTTTTAGCATACACGACAAAAGTTTTGGTGTATGCGTATACGAGTTTACAACAGACGTAATCTGGCGCTTTGAACGCTCTCTGATTCTTGCTTCCAAATCGTTTAATAACTCTCTTCCGGGAAGCTCCCTGTGCCCGTCAGGAAAAATAAGCCTGTCAAGCTCATTTAACGTGTGAATATTGGAAAGCATGGAAACCTTTTTGCCCAAAAAAGATTTACCAATAATCCAGCTTGCTTTTGCGTACGCGTATCCGCTATCTTCCCACATTCAATTTTCCTGGTCTATAAGATTATTTATTAGTCCGGTAAACTTTTCATTATTTACGTTTATGCCGGAAATCTCACGGCGGTAATCATCAAGCTCCTTTTGGTATTGATTTATTATTTTTTCTCTTTCTTTATTAAATTGATCATGGCGCTCCTGTATCTGCGCCCTATATTGTTCTTCAAAAGCGGCGTGGTTTCTTTCCTCATTTTCATGAAGGCGTTTTTGCGCTTCCGTTTGAGCGTCTTCTACAAGCGAAGAAGCCTTTGCTTCAACCTCAAGGAGATGCTCAAGAGTAGTAGAATTATTCATAAATTAATTATAAGGTCAATCCATGTTTGAGGAAAGCATTTCTTCAAATTTTTTTATTATCTTAAACGCGCTTTGGGGGTCTCTTTGCGCCTGAAGCTCTGTCTGAAACTGCGGGATTTCCATAAGCTCCGCAAGGTGCTTTAAAAGACGCAGATATTTTTCGGAATCCTCAAGGGGAGAAATTATCATAAACAGAAGATAGACAGGCTCCCCGTCCAAAGCGTCGTAACTTACGCCTTTTTGCGAAATACCCAGAACACCGCGCAGCGTATTAACAGCGTTTGTTTTACCATGGGGGACGGCAATACCTTTATGAATCCCTGTGGACATTTTGGCTTCCCGTCTCATTATCGCTCCGAGAATATCATCATGCGCGTTGGATTTATCAGCCTGGCAATAATGAGCTACAAGTTCCTCAAACGCCTCATCTTTGTCTTCCGCTTCGATATCAACCTTGATGAACTCCGGTAATAATACATCTTGCAGGATCATAGAGGCCTCGCCTTTCCGTGCTTATTCAGCATCCTCGTTAAAGATAAAGGTGTTTTCATCAAAAGTAAAAACATCATTTTGCGGATTCAGCACTTCTTCTACCCAGTTTGATTCCTGATCGTCTGCAAAAATAAGATTGGCTTCTCTTTCGACATTCGTTCCGCCGGGAGTACGGCTGAGCAGAGCAAGACCAAGGCTTAAAACGAGAAACAGGGAACCCAGGACTGTAGTAGCGCGCGTAAGTACATTGCCGGAACGTGAACCAAAAGCCGTATTTGAGCCTCCGCCGAACATACCGCCGATACCGCCGCCCTCATCATTTTGAATTAAAACCAATAATATAAGTAACACTGCATTGATAGCAAAAAAAACCAATAAAACTATACTTAAAATACCCATCTTTCAAGCTCCGAAAAGTAATATGTACCAGTCTATAGAAATTGGATAAGTTATGCAAGAGGTTATAAGGCATTGGTCTTAAGGTTTAATACCGGGAAAATTCGCACTTTATGGACGGGATATAAAACCTTTGCCGCGAATAAAACTTAAAATATTGATTTATGAAGAAAAAGGCTATATTATGGGAATATGTTGTCAATTAGACCTGCAGCCTTCTTTTTTACGGTTTTTTCGCTTTGCGCTTCTCTTGTCTTTGGTCAGGGCCGCGGGGCGATTTTTGATGAACAATACGATAATCTTCCCCGAAGAGCTGAACTTGCCGGGCGTTTTTATGAGGGACTGCCAAGCTCTTTTTCATTAAAGCAGTTTGCCCCGCTTCCGGGCGATCAGGGTGATTACGGCACTTGTGTAGGCTGGGCTGCCGCTTATGCAGCGAGAACGATTTCCGAATCTATCGCTCTTAACCGCCTTAGCCAAACCGAAACTACCCAGAGTGTTTTTTCTCCGATTTATATCTACAGAAATATAAGACCCGATGATCCTTCCGGCATGCGCGGCGCCCAAATATATTCAGCTCTTGATTATATGAGGGATTCCGGAGCCGCAAGAATGCTCGACATTGAGCGTTTTGGTTCTTTTTTACAGGTTGACCTTGCTTACTATAGAACCACAAGAAAGTATCCCATCGGTGACTATGTTACACTGTTTTCCAGAGATGACAGACGAAAGCCTGCGCTTATTACAAGAATCGTGAAAAAAAGCCTCACAGAAGGAAGACCTGTAATAATCGGCATGAATACCCCTGATTCTTTTAATGATGCGACTGATGTATGGCGGCCTAGAGAAGATCCGGGACGGTTTTATTACGGTCATGCCTTGTGCGTAATAGGATATGACGATAACAGATACGGCGGCGCGTTTGAAGTTTTAAACAGCTGGGGCAGAAAATGGGGAAACGGCGGCTACATCTGGATACCATACAGCGTCTTTACAGACTTTGTGATGGAAGCTTATGAAATAATCGAAAATATTACCAACTTCACAGGCTCTGTCAGATTTGACGGCTATGTAAGAATGCTTGTTTCCGGCTCTGAAGATACAACAAGAACTGTCTCCTTTACGCTGACAGATAATAACTTTTACACCGCTTGTGAAACATTCACCCGTGGAACGCAAGCCAGCTTTGTAATAGGAGCCAGAGAAAGCGCCTTTGTATATTCGTTTACTGTTTCTCAAAGCTCGGATGAAAATAATATTTACGCTCCTGTCTTATTGTTTCCGCAAACCGGAGTTTCGCCTCTTTTAAATTACAGCGATAGTGAAATAATATTACCGGGCAGCAGCAGAACAATTCAAATGGACACTTCAGGAAAAAAATATTTAATTACTCTTTATTCCAAACAGGCTTTGGACATACAGAATATTATCCGCGCGTTTGTATCCGCTTCGGGCACAATTAATAAAAGACTTGCTGCGGCGATAGAAGGATACTCAACAGATTTAACATTCAGCGAAAATTATGCAGCTTTTACTGCTGCTCCTGACAACACAAGAACTGTAGCGGCGTTGATTTTGCAGATGGCAATAGAGTAAATAACAAAAAAAACTTTTTACCCCCACCAGTATTTTTTTCAGGATAGCACACAAAGTAAACATTCCATGTGTATGATCCTCATTTCCGTCAAATTCGTACATATAGATATTACAGATTTTTTTTTTGATAATTGATATATCACTCGTTGATTTCCAGACGCCTCGGTATGTCTTATCTAAATTAAATGACAGAGAAAAAATATTATTGACATTATACCATATAAATTATAAAATAATTGAATTATGGAGGAAATAGTATGTTAGAAGCTGTAATTGACAGGCAAATGTTACCAGAACCTATTTTTTCATATATAAATTCAGAAAAAATCCGCATTTTTGAAGAAAATGGCAATATTATATTATCTCCTTTTGACAAAAGACCTAATATTAATGAATTATTTGGTATGTTTAATGATGGAAAATTATCTTCAGATGATTTTATAAAACAAAAATCATCTGAAATAGAAATTGAAAATTAATGAATATTTATTTTTTAGATGCCTGTGCTTTAATTGCATTATTATCAGGTGAAAAAGGTGCAGAAAACGTAAAATTATTAATTCAAGAAGCAATAGATGGTGAAATTATTGTTAAAATTAATCAAATAAACTTACTTGAAGTATATTACCATATATGTAAAATATATGATCAAGATAGTGCGAATCACGCTATAAATAAAATAAAAGAATTTCCAATAGAAATTATTAAAGGATTAAATGATAATGT